>Ga0156656_158_pt1 | contig 5168 bp, 8 predicted proteins | sample RifOxyC2_FD_111986 | JGI IMG/M metagenome (GOLD analysis project Ga0156656, IMG submission 111986) | Candidatus Jacksonbacteria bacterium RIFOXYC2_FULL_44_29 | reverse complement strand
AACGAACGACCGCGTCCATAATTTGAGAAAAGACATATTTTCCTTGGTGCATAGGTATAATTGAAGAGTTAATTCTCCAATTATCCCACAAATCAAATTGAAATCGAAAAATGTATCTTTTCTCAAATTATGGCTAACCTATCAACTAATATTACATCGTGTTAAAAATTAATGGGACACGAGTGACTATCCCCCTCCTTGCAATAACCAATCACCAAGATACAATAACCAAACTACAACTTAAATTTTGAAAATTGGTAATTGGAATTTGTTTGTATCTTGTTTCTTGGTTATTGGTTATTAAAATTCCTCCTCCGCTTCCGCGGTTTTTTTGTTTTTTAGGCCGTTTTTTTGGCGACCGTCCGGCCGGAGCCCACGCGATAGCGTGCGAACGTCAGCCGCAAGCTATCGCTTGGGCTCCGAACGGGTGGTGAGCGATTTTTAACGATTTGGATCCCAAGCGAAAGCTTGCACACCTCGTCGAAGCCCACGCGAAAGCGTGCCGTCGACACTAACCGTCCACTGTCTTCCCAAAATCAATCACCGGATAATTCGCGAACATATCGGACACGCCTCGCCACCCGTTTTTCTTTAAATAATACCCAAAACTTGACCAGCGATAATTATGTAGCTTTTCAAACTCATCAACATATTCGTGTTTAATCGGATTATTGTGAATATAATTAAGATGGCTGTAAAAATCCTCTTTATCCAATATCAACTTTTCCCAATAATTCCACCAAACCTTTCTGCCAATCTCATCTTCCAGCTTATTTAACAGTCGCGCGCTGTTTGAATGTAGTAAATAAAATATCTTGCTCAAATGTTCAGCTTTAATGACTTTGATCAACATGTGATAATGATTATTCAGCACGACCCAACCAGTTATTTTAAACCCTAATTGTTCACGCGCTCTGTCTAAACAATCTAAAAATATTTGTTTAGCCTCATCAGTCTTAAAAAAATCGGTGCCACCGATAGTCCGGGCGGTGATAAAATACAAACTGTCATCTTTTGGTAAGTGCGGCGGACGATTGGAATAGATCATAAAATATTTTTAATTACGACACGGTGTCGCCCCTCGACAAGCTCTCGCTTGGGCTCCAAACCGTTGAAAATCGCTCACCACCGTTCGGAGCCCACGCAACAGCGTGTCACCGCGCCGGAGACCACGCGATAGCGTGCACACCTCGTTGGAGCCCACGCGATAGCGTGCTGTTATCCCTCATTTTTGAACCCTCAGCCTGAGCTCGAGTCAAAGGCTTTTCACTTTGAACTATAATATTCCCCCAACACCTTATCTTTCTTAAACTTCGCGACATTGCGGTTAACCTGCCGGTAAAACTGTGGAAAATGGATCCGGTTGATAATCCGACCGCGCCAGCGCTGGCGATAAGGCGGCTTTTGATGATGCGCTAGCTCGTGGGCGATCACCGCCAAAATTGCCGAGATTTTTTTGGATTGCCGTTTTTTGGCCGTATAAATATCAACCGTCACGGTTTTGGTTTTAAAGCTGGTATGGCCCAAGACAAACCGGCGCTTTAGATCTTTGACCGGCTCCCCGCGTTGCATCGTGCGGAAACTAAAATCGCGAAGCTTTAAAACTTCGCAAGCACGGTTGAATATAAGTTCCATTTCTTGATTATGTTCAATCAAATAAATATGTAAGCAACAAGTTACAAGAAACAAGAAACAAGAAACAAACAATACCCAATGTTCAATAACCAATTCGTACAGTTTGCGATTTGAGATTTGTTTATTTTAATTTGTTTGTATCTTGTTTCTTGATTATTGTTTCTTTCAACTAACTTTTTTTATTATTGCCGATAAAATATTTCGCAACTCAACAGCTTCCTTCTTCAAATCCTGCATTCTCAAACCAAAAGATGGTTCCGCTTCTTCTATTAATTCAAGCCAGTGAATCGCTTCCTTCGTCTCTTTACGCGCAATCCTTACTCGATGCGCAAAATCTTTTTTACCCAAAGCATCATTAGCTTCCCGATAATTAGCTCCGATTGAACCGGCAGAACCTACTATTTGACTAATCAAACGACTATTAATCGCATTTCTGGGTAAAGACTTACATAATCTAATAACTCGCTTGCCAAATAAAGTGGTTCTCTCTTCCAAATCAAAAATTTTACTTTGGTTACTTGTATTATCCATCAAATAATATTTGAAGTTTGTTTCTTGCTTATTGAGATTTGTTTGTTACTTGTATCTTGCTTGTCCTCCATAGCTTCTGCGGAGGAAAATTACTTATATCTTGTTTATAGAATTTTTTCTAAAAGCGAAACAATCGACAAAACTTTAAGATTCGCCAGCCTTCCCTCCTCCACCGGCAAAGTATCAGTTACCACGATTTCTTTAGCCGCGCAGGCCGCCAACCGTTCATAGGCCGGCCCGGAAAAGATCCCGTGCGTGGCCGCTACATATACCTCACGAGCCCCGTTTTTAATCAAAACCTCAACTGCCGGCCCAATCGTACTGCCGGTATCGATCATATCGTCGAATAAAATCGCGGTTTTGCCTTGGATCTCGCCGACGACATGCGTATATGATACCTCGTGATGCCGCGGCCTGGTTTTGTGCAGGATCGCCAAAGGTGCGCAAAGTTGATCTGACAGGCGCTGGACAATTTTGGCCGCCCCGGTATCAGGCGCCACTACGACTAGATCTGGCAATTTTTTAGATAGGAAATATTCAGCAAACATCGGAAAACAGTGCAAATTATCAACTGGCACGCTAAAAAATCCTTCGATTTGATCACTGTGCAGGTCGAAAGTAACCACCCGCGCAACGCCGGCCGCCACCAGCAAGTTGGCCATCAATTGGGCCGAAATCGGCTCGCCCATCATCGCCCGCCGGTCCTGCCGCGCATAACCGAAGTGCGGAATTATAAGATTGATTTCGCGCGCGTCATGCCGGCGCAAGGCGTCAGCCAGCAAAAATATTTCCAAATAATCGTCGCTGACGTTCGCTCCGCTGGTTTGCAAAATCCAACAGCACTCGCCGCGGACTTCGTCCAACAGCCGGACGTAAATTTCGCCGCCGGAAAACTTTTTGATTTCGCATTTGCCCAAATCCAGGCCGCATTTTTTGGCGACCGCGGCGGCTAATTTGGGATGCGATGTACCGGGAAATAATAACATAAATGTTTAATAATCAACATACAAGACGAAGATACAAGTTTCAAGAAACAAGTAACAAACAATACCCAATATTCAAAAACCAATAATCAAATGATTTGGAATTTGATTATTGAATTTTGTTTGTATCTTGTATCTTGTTTCTTGTCTCTTGTTTCTTACTAACATCTTGTTACTTGGTTATTTTTCAAATTTAACAGCTCCAGCCCAACCGCCTCATCCTTTTTTCTTTTGACCTCTTCTTTCGTCTCGACGATGATGATTTCGCAGGCCGCCGAAATCACGGCCCCGGCCAAATGACCGGAAAAAGTCTGGAACATCTGCGTCCCCAAAGTCGCGTGCAAGTGAACTTTGCCGGTGGTGATGATGCCGGTTAAGTTGACCAGCTCCATCGGCTTTTTGATCTTGCGCTCGGTGTAACGTTTGGATTTAACGCTGTAATGCCCAAGTCGTGCTGATTTGACTGCCCCTATACCAATAATATAGCCTGATTTTATTTGCTGATCTTTGACGAATTGATTCAAAGACGCCAAAATTTCAGCATCCGGGGCCAGGCTGACGATATAGGTTTGTGTGGGAGTGAGTTTTTTGTGAGGCATATCTGTCATTCCTGCGAAAGCAGGAATCCAGGTCATTAATTACTAATTCTCAATTTTCAATTTCTAAGGACACCATAATCTATTTTAGTCTACCACAATAATTAAATTCCCGCGACCCTTGCTTTTTTATCGTCTTTGTGTTAGTTTAAAATCGAGTTACTAATTTTCAATTCACAAACTGGAGGTGATAAATGATGCCGATAACAAAAAGAACGATCGACCTATCGCTATATACGGTTGATCAACTCCCTCTTACAAAGGACGAAATCTCGCTGGTTGAAAATTTTTTCGGACGCAAAGTTGAATATATCGAGGTGCGTGACTTAATTGGTCTCGCTATTTCCAGCATTTCGAGATCAACTTACCCAACAAAAGAACTCAATAACGAACTTACCGAATGGGCAAACCACCAAGGGGACATGGAAATCGCAGAACGCGACTGTTAACAATCCCCCTCGGCACAGAATTTATCCTGTGCCGAAGCCAAAAAATTAAATATCGCCATCTCCCAGTCTGGCACGTGTAAGCACCCGCTTTCCGTGCCTACTTTTTTTTCGCCAAAAAATGCAACCAGCGGTGAGTGCGGCCGGAATGTTGCGACTCATGGATAACCGCGAAGCCCGCGGCAATCAACAGCTCTTTAAATTCCTCTGCCTGATAAAGCGCGAAAAATCTTTTCAAATCTTTCAACCCTAAATAATCTTCTTCGATAATCGTCTCTCCGTCCCCTTTTTTAACATCAACAAACGTAAATTCCCATCTGAAGTCGAACACTTATAGCCGCTAGCTATAAGCTCGAATTCACTATCCCTTATTTGAAAGGATAGAAAAAATGCGTTATTATAAAGCACTTTTCCCATACTTCCAGTAAAATTTGTTGTCTAGGTTTTTTCTTAAAGGAATTATTAAGTGTTCGACTTGACCCGTGTCGGTAGGAAACAGCCAGCCGCCTGGCTTTAAAATGTCGGCAATCTTTACTAATACCGAGGGCAATGATCTTTTAGGCAAATGTAAGAGCGACGCCTTAGCCCAGACCGCGTCAAACGAAACCGGCGGAAAGTCCAATTGCAAAATGTCCATTACCTTAAAACGCGCTCCTGGCACATTTTCTCGCGCCCGCTTTATCATCTCCTCAGAAAAATCAATGCCAGTTACTTGATACCCGCGCTTCAATAATTCCCCAGCCTGAATACCCGGACCGCAACCTAAATCTAAAACCTTCGCCCTAGCCGGAACAGACTTAAAAAACTCGTTAATGGTTTCGTTAGTCAGCCAGCGGTCGTTTTGCGACTGAATTTGATCGTAGGTTACAGCGACTTTATTGTAAATTGCTTTGAGGTCATCCATTTTTAGTAAAATACTGCTCGCTTAAATTTATCCAGAATCGGCCGGGACGAAGAAAAAACCGGCTCCGGCAAGT
>Ga0156656_138_pt1 | contig 5890 bp, 8 predicted proteins | sample RifOxyC2_FD_111986 | JGI IMG/M metagenome (GOLD analysis project Ga0156656, IMG submission 111986) | Candidatus Jacksonbacteria bacterium RIFOXYC2_FULL_44_29 | reverse complement strand
GACAATTGTGTCGGTGCAGGTGCGGGCTAAAGTATTTTCAGCTTTGTAATGTTTTTAACGGTTTAAGTTATGGCAAACGATAAATTAGCCAAAAAATTGATCGCGAGTTTGAAAGGATTCTGGGATAAATCCAGAGTGTTTATTTATTATTTTAATTTAATTTTAATTATCGTGGTTGGTGTCTGGTTTTACCTTTTTATCGAGCGCAATTATTTTAGCGTTCAAAGCGACGTGCAGTTTATTCAGGGCAATATTACCAATATTTCCTACGTGGAATTAAACAAGACAGAGTTTGACGATGTTTATCAGAAATATCAGAGCAAGTTACAGGCCGGTACTTCCCTGCCACCGAATTTAAAATCGCCGTTTTAGACTTTCGCATGAATCTATATAACACCTTAACGCGACGCAAGGAGGAATTTAAACCGTCCGATAAAAACGAGGCTAAAGTTTATGCTTGCGGTCCGACTGTTTATGATCGCGCTCATATAGGGCATTATCGCGCCTATATTTTTGTTGATGTTTTGCGCCGGGTTTTAAAGTATAATGGTTTTCAAATTAAAGCGGTGATGAATATCACTGATGTCGGCCATTTGACTGATGATGCTGATGCCGGTGAAGATAAGATGGAAAAAAAGGCCACCTCGGAGCATAAAACCGTTTGGGATATCGCCAAATTTTACACGGATGATTTTTTTACGGCGATGGCGGCTTTAAACGTCGAGCGTCCGGAAGTAGTTTGCCGGGCAACTGACCACATTGCCGAGATGATTGATTTGATCCGCCAGATCGAGTCGCGAGGTTATACTTATCAAATTACTGATGGGGTTTATTTTGATACGAGCAAACTTCCTGATTACGGCAAGTTGGCTGGCTTGGATTTGGATCAGCTTAGAGAAGGTGCGCGGGTGGAAAAAAATCAGGAGAAAAAAAATCCGACTGATTTTGCTTTGTGGAAGTTAACGCCAACAGGTGTGCGCCGGCAGATGGAATGGGACAGTCCTTGGGGAAAGGGTTTCCCCGGTTGGCACATTGAATGCACGGCGATGGGCGTAAAATATTTGGGCAGGCAAATTGATATTCACACCGGCGGAATGGATCATATTCCGGTCCACCATACTAACGAGATTGCCCAGTCCGAGGGTGCATTTGGCGCTGACGTCGTGCGTTTTTGGCTGCATAACGAGTTTGTAATGGTTGATGGCGAGAAGATGAGCAAATCCAAGGGCAATTTTTATACGCTGGATGATATTGTAAAGCGCGGCCTTAATCCCCTGGCAGTCCGCTACTTTTTCTTGCAGGCGCATTATCGCACCCCGATGAATTTTACTTGGGAAGGAGTGGAAGCAGGGCAGAGCGGTTATGATAGATTACTGGATAAGATTGGTGAGTTGCAGGCAAAAACTAAAAACTTAAAAATAAAAACTAAAAACCACAATTTAAAATTAAAAACTGAAAAGGCACAAGAGTTGTCAAAGGCATTTTTGGTCGCCATCAATGATGATTTAAACACCGCCAAAGGCTTAGCAATTTTATGGGATTTGTTGCGCGACCAAAAAATTACTGATGAAGATAAGCTGGCTTTGGCTTTAGATTTTGATCAGGTTTTAGGACTCAAATTAGACCAAGTCAAAGCGCCGGCGGCAGTGGAAATTCCGGCAGAAGTGCAGAGGTTGGTATCTGCCCGTGAGCAAGCGCGCCAGAACAAAGATTTTGCGCGATCGGACGATCTGCGCTTACAAATCCAGGCCGCTGGGTTCGAAGTCAAAGATACTCCAGCTGGCCAGGTGGTGAGGGAGGCGTAGGGTTTTGTCTTTGTGGACATTTAAGCAACGATATGATATGTTTAATTCATAAGATATGTCAAAATTATTGTTAAATTATTCAACTTATTTAATTTCAAAATCTTCTTTTTTGACTGGTATTGGGGAAATTTTTGATTTTGCGGGGTCTTATGAACAGTATAATACCAGCGATACCGAAGCTGAAGCCGACGCAAAAGCAACCCTTTTGGACTGGTTAAGTGTCGGTGACGATCTAAGATATGCATTAGATAAGTTTAAGTTGGAAAAAAATAGAGGATATGAGCCAGCATAATCCGCGGAATACACCGCCATTATTAAATCAAAACAATAGAGATGAAGCAATGTTGCGTTCAAGCACAAGTATTTTTAGTGGACCAATTCCACCACCAGAGGTATTTGCTAGATATGAAGGAGTATTATCTGGTTCAGCCGATAGAATTTTAAAAATGGCTGAAGCGCAAAGTGCGCACAGACAGGTTTTAGAGAAGAAGGTAATTAGTAGTGAGCAATCTCGGGCGACAGTTGGATTAGTTTTCGGATTTATAATTTGTTTGACAGTAATAATTGGCGGTTTTGTTCTAATTTATTTAGAAAAAGAATGGCTAGGGTTTAGCGTCCTTGTCGGCGGTATAGGAGCGCTTATCGGCACATTTGTTTACGGTAAAAAACAAAAAAAAATCGATTTAAGTCGCAAAGAAAAAGATTTTTCAAATCGCGTCAGAGAACTAAACAATGGTTGATAACTTAACCCCAGAACCACTCCGCGCAGTGTCTCCCCTTGCCCGTCTGCCCGTCGAAACCTTGTGCGGAGGAGGGAAAGCGGGAATCCAAGATAGTATTTGACTATTTTTTTGACAAAATTAGTCTGATATGTTATCGTATTGCCACGCCCAGAAAATTGTTTTTGCTGGGTTTTTTTGTCAATTTGGGTTACATAAATAATTACTTTTAAGGAGGTTGTATCATGAATACAATAACGAGGTATATTTTACCGGATGAAAAAGGGATGGGATTAGCGTCAAGTAGAGATGTCGGGCGAGTGTTGGCTCATTATACGTCAACATTAAAAGTACCGATAGTATTAAGTTCTGCAGCCGCTCCTTCAATGAATGCATATTTGGAAGCATTAACTAAAAGAGAAGGAATTGATTGGAATCTAGTATACGCTATACACTTGGACGAGTATAATGACTTACCAGATGGTCATCCTAACACATTCAAGGAGTATCTAAAGGATCATATATTTGATCAGGTACCGATACCGGCGCAAAATATCTATTACATTAAGGATGTCCCTGGTACTCCAGCGCAAGTGGCTTGGCGCTATGAGCAGAAAATTAAAGCGCTAATTCGCTGGGTTCGAAGTAAAGGCGGCATTTATTTTTCTGTGATCGGCATCGGCGTTAACGGGCACATAGCCTTTAATGAACCGAATGTAGATAAGCGCACTTCGAGAATGGTTATTCAAGTACATCTGGATCAGGTGTCTCTTAAACAACAATATGATGATTATAAAGATCATCGTAACCCTATGGCACGCTATGCATCAGTGGATGACGTTCCTCGTGAAGCCATAACTATCAGTTGTGCGGGCATTCTTGCTTCGGATAAGATTATCTGCATTGTACCAGGTGCACACAAAGCGCACGCTGTACAGGCTATGTGGGACGGTCCTATTACCGAAGATTTGCCGGCGTCCATGCTGAGATTGCATAATGATGTCTCTATTTATCTAGATAGAGCTTCATCTGCGCTGTTACAAACAGAGCCGTTGTTACGTTGTTAGTTCGTTCATAAAGCAACGCGAACGTATTTGATCCTCAACAATTGGTAGGTACTACTATAGTTGAGGGTCTTTTTTTTCAAACAAAAAAATCGCCGGAGCGATTTGGGGCATACACTGTGTAGCCTTTGGCAAGAAGAAGTGGTGCTTGCACTGCGTAGCTCGTTGAGCGTAAGCGAAACGAGCGAAGCAGTGGGCCGCCTGGGAATCGAACCCAGAACCACCAGCTTAAAAGGCTGTTGCTCTGCCAGATTGAGCTAGCGACCCGTGATGTGTCAAATAATATGGTTGATAACTCATCTCCAGAACCACTCCGCCGAAGAGGCGGATTGCTCTGCCAGATTGAGCTAGCGACCCGTGATGTGAAACTCAAAACAATTTGCACAATAATTTAAGTGCAGTGAAAGTATAATAGCAACAACAGCTAGCAATTGTCAAATAAAAAAACAGGGTCAGTAATCAAATCAAAGGGCTCGACTGACTACTGACCACACATGATTCATTTATGTGGCACTATAAGCTCTTGGCCGAGCTTAACAAACGGTTTGCATATGCTAGACCAAATGGCGCAAATAGTATCATATTGCCAATAAACGAGTAAAATGAAAAGAACGAAACCCAGCAACAAAGCAGTAGCATTTTTTAACCACTTTGTATCCTCCATTATACTTCCTCCTGTCGTTGAAGAATAAGATCAAAGACTTGTGTACCACCAACTTAGCACCATTTTATCATTTTGACAAGCCAAATTTAAGGTGATAAGATTGTTATACAGTTTCACATACTCTCATGCCTCCGGAAATGATACCTCCCCACAACGAAGAAGCCGAACAAGCAGTCTTGGGCGGCATTTTAATTGATAAAGACGCGATCTTAAAAGTTGCCAGTTTTTTAAATTCCGAGGATTTTTATCACGACAAGCATCGCTATATCTACGAGTCGATGGTTTATTTATTTGAGCGTCGCGACCCGATAGATATTTTGCACGTCTCCAATCGCCTTAAAGAGAAAGAGCAACTTGGCATAATCGGCGGACGGGCGTATTTGGCCGAATTAAGCAATGGTTTGATTACCGCGAGCAGTATCGCCAATTACGCTACGATTGTCAAACGCAAAGCTACTTTACGCAAGCTGATCAAAGCCGGCAGTGACATCGTGGGCTTGGGTTTTGAGGAAGTTGATGACGTCGAGCAAATTTTAGACAAAGCGGAACAAGAGCTGTTCGCGGTTTCTCAGCGCTACTTGCGCCGCAATTTTATTCCGATTACCGAGGTTTTGCAGGAAGCTTTTGAGCGAATCGACGAACTACACAGCTCAGAAGGCAAATTGCGCGGGCTACCGACCGGCTACGTTGATTTGGATAATCTCTTAGCTGGTTTGCAAAAATCCAATTTGGTTATTCTGGCGGCTCGGCCGTCGCTCGGTAAAACTACGCTCGCTTTGGATATCGCCCGCCATGCCGGCGTTAAGGAAAAGGTTAAAGTCGGTATTTTTTCTTTGGAAATGTCGAAAGAAGAACTTACGGATCGCCTGCTATGCGCGCAAGCTGGTGTCGGGCTGTGGAAAATGCGGACTGGCAAACTGTCCAAAGACGATTTTCCAGCTATTGGGCACGCGATGGGTCTTTTGTCTGAAGCTGATATTTTTATTGATGATTCTGCTACCTCCAATATTATGGAAATTCGCACCAAGGCCCGGCGCTTAAGTCTGGAAAAAGGTTTGGATCTGATGATTGTTGATTATCTGCAGTTGATGGAAGGCCGCAGTAAGGAAAATCGGGTGCAGGAGGTGGCCGAAATTACGCGCGCTTTAAAATCAATCGCCCGGGAATTGAATATACCGGTGTTGGCCTTATCCCAGCTGTCACGGGCAGTGGAATCGCGGAGCCCAGCAATTCCTAAGCTGGCGGATCTGCGGGAGTCAGGCACCATCGAGCAGGACGCTGACGTTGTAATGTTTATTTATCGGCGCTCAGCGGACAAATCGCGGGATTGCCCGCCTGAAGAGAGGCATATTGCGGAAATTCACATCGCCAAGCATCGTAACGGCCCGACTGGTTTGGTAAAACTGTTTTTTGACGAAGACCGGGTTACTTTTAAAAGTTTAGATAAATCACGGTAAGAATTTTTAATAAAAAGGGTTTGAAAATTTGGTCATTTAAACATTTAACATTCATTGAAAATTGAAAATTAGTAAATTGAAAATTAGTGACAGGGATTCCTCGCTAACGCTCGGAATGACAGTTATCGGGCAGTCTCAATCAAAACATACCTTATGTTCAACAAACTCAAACAATTTAAAG
>Ga0156656_118_pt1 | contig 12530 bp, 11 predicted proteins | sample RifOxyC2_FD_111986 | JGI IMG/M metagenome (GOLD analysis project Ga0156656, IMG submission 111986) | Candidatus Jacksonbacteria bacterium RIFOXYC2_FULL_44_29 | reverse complement strand
TTTGATTTGGAACTTACGTGTTTGCCCAAAAAAGTATCATTTTTGTCATTCCCGTGAAAACGGGAATCCATTTCATATAGATTCCTGCTTGCGCAGGAATGACAGGGCAGAACTTGCCGAGGCCAGCGGATAATGTTAATATTAAGCATAGTATGCTTATTAAAGCGTCAAAAATATTATTAATCGAGGATGAGTCTGATTTGCAAAAGATGTATGGTTTAGCATTTGCCAAAACTGATTATAGCTTGTTGCAGGCGCGCGATGGAGCAACTGGTTTACAAATCGCCAAAGATAATCATCCGGATTTGATTTTGCTGGATATTTTTATGCCAGGCATGGATGGGCTGGAGGTTTTAAAGCATCTCAAAGCTGATCCAGTGCTGGCGAAAATACCGGTGGTAATGCTTACCAATTACACGCGGGAAGACACTTTAAAAAAAGCGTTGGCTTTAGGCGCCCGCGACGTCATCATAAAAACTGATATCGTGCCCAGGGAGCTGGTAGATAGAATAAAGAATAAATATTTGGCCTCGTAATCAGCAATTTAACCAAATCAAAAAAGCCGGTCAGGGCTTTTTTTGGTTAGGGGATTATGCATTACTTCCTGGTTCAATATGGGCGACAACTTTTTTGACCCGCGGCAGTTGTTCTCGGATTAAATATTCTAAACGGCTGGTCGCACTGTGCGCGTCAATCAATGGGAGGTCTTTTTTGACTAAACAATGCAAGGTGACAAATAAATCACCGTCGCCTTCACGGATCAACATGTTATGAATGCCATAAATTTCCGGGATCGTCGCGCTGATTTTTTTAATCGCGGCTTCCACCGTCGCCAGTTCTTCCGGGGAAACGTTAGCCGTCAAGACCACGTTAGATTTTAACGGTTCGATATGGCTCGCGACTTCTATTTCACCGCCGGTGTCAGCTTTTATTTCTTCCTCCAGGCGGCTGGCGAGCGCGTGAGCCTCGGCGGTCGAAAGGTCGGCCGGTACTTCCAGATCGTAACTTAAATATTTATGGCCATCAAGGTTATCGACTACAATGTCGTGCACAGCCAGTTCCAGTTTATTGGCCAGCACTTGGGTTTTTTCGGTAATAGTTTCGCTATCGAGCTGAGTTGGTTTGATATGGACTCGGATGTCGGCACCCGGCAGTTTGGACTGCACGCCAGTTTGCATCGCTTTAATCACCCCGTCTATTTTGATGAGCGACAGCCGCCGGCTGACTTGGATTTCCATATCCACAAAAAGAATCGGCCCGACCGGCCGGACCCGTACGTTTTCGGCGGCGATTACGCCTGAGACTTGCGCGGCTACTGCCTGGACGATTTCGTCAACGCCTTGGGGGGCGGTATCAATCAAAACATTAATCGTTCGTCGGCCAAGACGGTAACCGGCCAAAATTACAAACATTGCGACGCCGAGGGCGGCGACGGCATCAGCGCCTTTGATGCCAAAGGAAACAAAAATCAGGCCGAGCAAAACCACTGCCGAACTCCAGATATCCGAGCTAAAATGCAGGGCGTCGGCTTCCAGAGCTTGGCTTTGCGTTTCGCGCGCCACGCGATTAAGCGCCCGGGTGCGGGAGATATCAATAATAATCGAGACAATAATTACCGCGAAAGCGTACCATGTGGCCTCGACTTCAACATTTTTACTGATTAATCGATTGATGGCTTCGTAAATAATCCAGATGCTTGTGATAAACAAGAGCAAGGTTTCGAACAATGCGGATACGCTTTCGATTTTACCGTGGCCATAGGGGTGGGACGGGTCAGCCGGCTTATCACCGACTTTTACGGCGAATAACGTCATCCCTGCGGCGCCTAAATCCAAAGCCGAATGGATGGCTTCGGAGATAATGCCGATACTGCCGGTTAAAAGTCCGACAATCAATTTGGAAACAGTTAAAAAAAGGCTCGCGATTACCGAGCTCAAGGCGACGTTAGCTTTTTTTGAGGCGTGATCGGTGGACATGGATTGATGGTGGGCAGGTCTAATTAATTGAACTAGCAAGGCAAAATTGTCAGATTTGATAATTAAAACTCTTTTTGTCTTTATCAAGCATTGGCGCGTAGTTGTAAGTAAGAACTCCATCAACAAGCTTAAGTGACTGTAATTTATTCAAATGTCCATAACCATTTCGTATAAAGTGATAGGCTGTTGCTTTATTTTCGTCGGTGTATTTTACGTCCATAACCATACGGTGGAATTGATTTACTTTTTCAATAAGATTAGCTAGATCGTTGTCGTTATTAATATTTTCCCATAAAGGATTGTTATATTCATTCACCGCCCCGGATCGTTCTAGTAGAGAATAGAGAATAATTTTTTCTCTATTGTCTCGCGGTAGCTTTTCAGTAGTGAAAGCCGCACACAAACCTGCTGAGAATGTTTCCCAAAAAGGGCCAATATGTTGATCAACTCTTGGTGAGAGTGGCGAGTGATTACAGATGCGTTCGCGGCAATGTGTCATTGCCGGGTCTAGACTATTTATAATTTTTTCAGAAGAAATGTTCATCAAATCGCCAATCGATTTTTTTACTTTATTTCGGTCTAATTTATGTAAAATAAACTCCAGAAGCTTTTCTTGATCCAGTTGATGATAGTTAAAGATTTTTTCGCGCGACTCTGTTTTTACACCTACATCGTTTAAGTAGTTGTCAAAATTTTCCTTATTCATATTTGCAAATTGTTCTTCATCTTTAATACCGTGGTCTGCAAGTATACTGGGTAGTGCGCCAAGATACATAGCTTGTCTCCCATAAGTGTTTGCTACATCAAAGAAGTGCAAATCGTTTAAGACATCAAAATTGCTTTCTACTAATTCTGTACAATTTTGACTTTCAGCGATATTTTCCGGGTTGTTTAATGATTCAAAATTTCTGGCATAATTCATAATTTTGGTGCACCCAGCAGGAATCGAACCTGCAACCGTTTGCTTAAGAGGCAACTGCTCTAACCAATTGAGCTATGGGTGCGAGATGGTGGGACGCTAAGCGTCCCAATAACCACGCTAAGCGTGGTGCCCTCGAGAGGAATCGAACCTCTATCTACGAGTCCGAAGCCCGTCGTTTTATCCATTAAACTACGAGGGCAAGAATGTCAATCAAAATTACAAAATCTTGATGAAATAAGTAGACTTCGGCTCAAACTTTACCATAAAATAAAAAATTCGACAATGCCAGTTGACAGCCGTCCGGACTTTTTTAAGCCAATAACTTAAATCAATCAAATTAATCAAATCGTCAAATCTTATACCCCTTCGATGTACTCGCGCCGAAGTTCCCGATCAGCTTCTTGAAACTCGGTTTGCTCGGCATGCCGAATTCCTAAAGTAATGGTTTCGGCGATAATATTTAACAAAACTTCGTTGTTGGTGTTAAAGCTATGCTGATCCTTTTTATCAATCAACAAAAGGGCGCCGATAGTCTTACCGGCGATGGTAAGCGGAATTCCCAAAACCGAGGCGTTAACATAGGGCACTTTTTTTTTGCTCAAAAGATATTCTGTTTCGGAAATGTTTATCGTCTGGCCTCGCTCGATGGTAGTTTCCAAAATAAAATCCTGGCGCAGATCGATCATTTTGTTTAGAATAGATGTGGTGGATTCAAAACCGGCGATAGCGCGAATTTTTGCCTGATGCGGCGCATGTTCCCGAAGCGCGATCAGCGCTTTTTGCGCTTGAATCGCCTGGAGCAGAGTTTCCAAAACTGACGTGCCTAGAGTTTCCAGAGAAGTGATTTTAGCGCCGACAATTTGCCCGATCTGGAGAATCGTCATCATCCGGTTGGAGGCGTGCGAAAAGTTGTCGGAGATAATCGGCAGAAGATTTAAAAGCAGTTTATTGGCGGTTTTTTGCGAAAGTTTGGGAAAGAGCTTGCCCGGCAGTCCGATCACCACCGCTTCTTTGGAAATCGCGATCGCGGTGTGGGAATGAAGTTCTTTGGGGTTAAATAGCGCGTGCTCGGCGATATATTCGCCTGGATTAACAATCTCCACCATCTGGCTGGCCTCGCCCAGTTTTCTGATGATGCCAATTTCGCCTTCGACGACGATAAAAAAAACATCACGCTTTTCGCCGAGGACGAACAATTGCTCGTCTTTAAATAGAGTTTTGATAAAACAGTTTTGGGCGATTTCGGCCAGTTCTGGTTTCTTAAAGTTGCTAAAGAGCGGAAAGAGGCTGATTTTTTTGGCAAGAGAAGTGGGCATAGGTTGGGTTTAGGTACTGCGCAAATCCGCTGGATTAACCATTCGCGAACGTGCTTCTTCTTCGGAAATTTGGTCTTCGATCACCAGACGTTTAAGATCCATATCCATGGTCGTCATCCCTTCTTCGACCGAGGTTTGAATAATGCTTTTAATTTGCGCGATTTTGTTTTCGCGGATCAAATTGGCGACAGCGTTGTTGTTTAGCATGATTTCTCGGGCAGAGATCCGGCCGGTGCCCTTCTTGCGGTGAATGAGTTGCTGGGAGATCACGGCGCGCAAAGTCATCGACAGTTGCAGGCGAATTTGCGATTGTTGATAAGGTGGGAAAGAATCGATTATCCGGTCAACGGTTTGGGCGGCGTTTAACGTGTGTAAAGTTGCCAGCACCAAGTGGCCGGTTTCGGCCATCGTGATGGTGGCGGCGATGCTTTCCAAATCGCGCATTTCTCCGACCATGATGACGTTCGGATCTTGCCTCAGCACATGCTTTAAGCCTTGTTTGAAAGTTTTCATATCCGTTCCCACCTGCCGTTGCCGGATGATGCATTTTTGCGGCGGGAAAATATACTCAATCGGATCTTCTAAGGTTATAATGTGGGCACTGCGTTTGGAATTGATTTCGTTGATCATCGCCGCGAGTGTGGTGGATTTACCGCAGCCGCTCGGCCCGGTCACCAGAATCAAACCATCGTGCAGTTCGGTTAATTTTTTGACGATCGGCGGCATCATCAATTCTTCCATATTCGGGATTTTATTGGAGACTATCCGGGCCACCATGCTGGGTTTTTCTTTTTCCCAATGGATATTAACGCGGAATCGCGCGACTTTATCGATGGAGTAGGAAAAATCCAGCTCCATGTCTTCTTCGAAGGTTGTCTGCTGGATCGGCGTTAACATGCCGTCGATTAGCTCTTTGATTTTTGTGCCGGTCAACGGTTCGCTGGCCAGTTCCACCAAAGAGCCGTCAATGCGCAGGATCGGCGGTTTTCCTGACAAAAGATGAATGTCTGAGGCGCCTTTTTCCACGCCGATTTTGAATAAGTTTTTGATGGTCATAATTTAAGATGATCCCGAGTTGTCATTTTGTTGCTACGGGATTTGGCTAATGTTTTCATTGATAACCATATTATATCATAAAGCGACAAATTGGGAAGTTGACGATAATTTTAAAATCACCTAAGCTGTTAGCGTCTTTTTAAAAATCATTTTTTATGCGCTCAAAATTTTTTTTAATCGCGATCAGTTTGTTTTTTTTGATTTGTCCTTTTAATTCAACCTTGGCCGCGCCCGGCAAAAATCAACTGGCAGCTGATTATCTCAAAGCCAGCGAGCCGAATTACTGGACCACACAGGCTTTGTACAAGCTAGGTGAGTTGCCGCTTAGTGGCGATTATTTGCGCTCGGCCACTTGCGCGGAGGGCGATTATGCCGCGGTGGCGGTCTGTGCCGGGCCGATTTTGGGCATTACCGCATTAGGTTCGGATCCGCGAATTTTTGCCAGCGTCAATTTAGTCGATAATCTAGTCAATTTTTACAATTCCGAAGTAACTGCCGGAACGATTACCTTAAACGAGGCGGTTTTGGCGATTTTAGCTTTACGCGCGGCTGGAGAGCCGGCGGACAATCAAACTATTGTGGCGGCCAAAGATTATCTTTTGAATAATCAAAATGCAGACGGCGGCTGGGCCTTCGCGGTGGGTTTTGGCTCAGACACCGATGTTACGGCGATGGCAGTGATGGCGATGATGGAAGAGGGGATGACGAGTGATGATCCGGTTTTAGTCAAAGCAATCAATTTTATCAAAACCAATCAAAATGATGACGGCGGTTTCCACGGTGTTTGGGATAATATTTCCAACGCCAACAGTACAGCCTGGGTTATAAGCATGATTTACAAAATCAGGCAGGATCCGGAAACAGTGGACTGGTCGCAAGCTGGCGGCAGTCCGGTAACTTTTTTAAATAGTCTACAGACGCTTGATGGTTGGTTTGAATATCAATTAGGCGCTGGTAATTTTTTGCCGGTTGATACTACGGCCCAGGCAGGGATTGCGCTTGCTGGCGGATATTACCCAGTGCGCAAAATTACTTACTCACCGCCGGCGCCGCCCGCACTTCCAGCGCCGTTGCCGTCACCAGGCATGATCCTTAGTTTTCCGTCCAGCGGTGGTTCTGGTGGAGGTTCAAGTCAAATTCAGTCGCCGCCGCCACAACCAGAGCCGCAAAAATCAAATGATAAAAGCGTGGAGTCAAATCCGCAGCCAAATCAAGAAGTTTCCGAAGTTGTGTCAGAACCTGCGCTAACGTCAATTCCGGTGGAAAGTACTGCTGAGCCGGTTAATCAGCCAAAAATAATTGGCCAAATGTTAGTTTTTCAAAATCCTAATCAAAATACTTTGGTAAAAACTGCTAATGATCAGGCAGTCTATTTGTTGGAAGCTGGCCGCAAGCGCTGGGTTCCGAATGAGTTGATTTTAAAACTTCGTTTTGGCAGTACGCCGATTATAATAGTAGAGCCGACTATTTTGGACGCCATTCCAGAAGGGCTAGAAGTACTATATCCGGATGGCGTTTATCTGCGGTCAAAAGAAACAGGCCGGATTTACCAATTGCGCGGCGGCAAAAAATATCAAATTATGACTCTGGCGGCTTGGCAAAGGCTGGTGCGAACTGAGCGCATTAGCCGGTTAATTCAAGTAGAAGAGGCAGATTTGGTTTGGTATGCTTGGGAAAAACATTGACAAAATACTTAATTTATCCTAATCTATTCTCACGCCCGAAAATGTCTTTAGTACTGATGTTTCGGGTTTTTTTGTCAATTTAATTAACTTTTAACTGTCCGATTGTGAAAGGAGTACTATCATGGCTTTTAAAAAAGTGAACGGTAAATGGGTACCAGACATTCCCGAGTTTGAATTAGGCATTGCTTTTTCTGCAGGTGATTGGAATCAAGGACCTGGTGGCGGGCGTTTTACGCCAGCTATGCGACACGAGCTCGATTTGGCGCGAAAAGTGGCAAATCTTTCCATGGCTGGTTGTAAATTCATTGAATTTCATGATACCGAAGCACTGCCAGATGATGCGCCTAAATTGCTCAAGATAGTTGAGGATGGTGGACTAAAAGTCCATATGTGTACGGCAAATCTCTTTAAACGTCCGGAATTCGTCAATGGCAATTTTGGCTCACCTGATCCTAAAGTGCGGCAAGCCGCTATCAACTACACTAAAGAGTACCTGCAGGTCGGCATTGAAATTTTCAAGGCAAACCTGTACGTGTATTGGACAGGCTCAAACGGAATCAATGTACCGTTTGGTGTTGATTATCGAGGCGCTTACGAGCGCACAGCCGAATGTTTAGCAATGATTATGGATTGGCAGATTAATACTTTCGGAGCAGAAAGAGCGTTGCCATTTTTGGTTGAGCCTAAACCAAACGAACCGCCAGCCTGGTCCTATCCAGGAGACGTCGGCGAGGTGCTTGCTGTGATCAGTATGCTACCGCCTAGGCTTCAGCCTTTTTTCGGTGCGAACCCCGAGACCTGCCACTCACAGATGGGTGGGAAACGCTTTGCGATGGAGTTGGGACTCGCGGCAGCCAAAAAGAAATTGTGGTATGTCCATTTAAACGGCGGATCGGAAAATCCGAAATTCGATGAGGATCGCGCGTTTGGAGATATCAACTTTACTACTGCTGTCGAGATTGTCTGGACCCTGCGAGAAATTGGTTTTCGCTATCCAGTTGGTCTTGACGTGCAACCCCTGCCCGGCGATCGCAATGATCAGCAGGTAGAATCCGTTGCCCGCAGTCTAAGGAACTTTGACCGTGCAATGACGGTTTGTGATCGGATAGATCCTAAAATACTTGCTGAATACCAACTTGATGGTGATCAAGCATCAATCTCTGATTATTTTGTAAGTTGCCTTGTTAACGAGTAGTAACTAGAGTCCTGGAGGAACTCTAAATAAAGACTTCGGTCTTCCGGAGAAGCTATGTTGTTTTGAATCAAATCGAAACAACACCTAGCTTCTCTGTTTTTTTTGCTCTTCGCCGGCGATCTGGTATAATAGTTGTATCGTTACCATTATTTTTTCTTATTTGTCATCCCGAGCGGAGGTTCGATAGCAATCGGACCGAAGTCGAGGGATCCCTCCACTCGCCCTCGCCGTTGCTCGGGGTCGGTCGGGATGACACTGCCAACAATGCCAGATCAATTAGGCAATATTCATAAGTATAGTTTTTTGGGCACGTGGCCTGGATTTTTGGCGCGGCAGGCATCATCACAGGTGCGGGAGTTGTATCTAAACTCGGCGATCTTGGATTTTGCCGTGGCCATGGTGATGTTTTTTGAGCCGATCTATTTATACCAGCAAGGCGTAACCCTGCCGGGCATCATGCTGTTTTATTTGGGCGTTTATTTTTTATATTTTTTTCTCTTGCCCTTGGGCGCCAAATTCGCCCGGCAAAAAGGTTTCGAGCACAGCATTTTTTTAAGCAGTCCATTTTTGATTCTTTATTATCTATGTCTGCTTTTGGTGGCCAAATCAATGTTCTTTTTGTTTCCGGCGGCATTATTTTTTGCTTTGCAAAAGATTTTTTACTGGCCTGGTTTCCACGCGGATTTTGCGCATTACGGGAAAGACAGCGAGCAGGGTAGTGAGCTTGGCACCCTTAATGTCATCATTTCCACAGTTTTTATTTTAGGGCCTTTAGTGGGCGGACTGTTGATGTATTATTTTGGATTCGCGGTGCTTTTTATCGTGGTTGCTTTTTTGATTATTTTATCCAATTTTCCGTTGCTCTTAACACCCGAGCGTTTTGAGCCGCATAATTTTTCTTACGGCAAGGCGTTTAAGCGATTGTTTAAACCATACAACAAGCGGTCGTTTTTGGCGTATTTGGGTTTTGGCGAAGAGCTGATCGCCATGACTTTGTGGCCGATTTTTATTTTTATCGTTTTAGGCAATACGGTCTCAGCTGGCGGACTGGTGGCGGTTTCGACTTTGATCACCAGCGTCGTGGTTTTATTCGTCGGCAAACTGGCGGACAAACGGCCAAAGGAACCGATTTTGCGTTATACGACAATCATTTATGTTTTGTCGTGGTTTTTGCGGATTTTAACGCGCGCGCCTTTGGGCGTCTTTTTGTCGGACACAGTTGGCCGCATCGGCAAGACCGCGCTGTCGGTGCCGCTGACAGCCAGAATGTATCAGCGGGCGCGGCAGTGGGGCGTGGTTAAGCAGGTAACTTTTTTCGAAATGTCACTGTCGATCGGCAAAATGATGGCAATCGGGTTGGTGATGTTGATTCTGGTGTTTGTGCCGGAAGATGCCGCTTGGCCGATAATTTTTTTGCTCGCCGGGTTTTTTAGTTTGTTGTATACGCTGGCGTAAACTATTTGACAGGCGAATAAGCTTTTGCTAAAATTGTATTATAGTACAATTATAGTAAAATATGTCAAAAAACATCTACATCAAGCGCAAATTAGAAGACACCATTTTACAATACCTCGATCGTCCCGAGGTAATTGCGGTCGTTGGTCCACGGCAAGCCGGCAAAACGACACTGCTTTACCATATTTTTGAACAAGTTAAAGATCGGGCGATTTTTTTAAGTTTTGAAGATCAAAAAATTTTAAATTTATTCACGCAGAACATTGATGAGTTTATCGAATTGTATGTTACTCCTTATAAATACACTTTTGTTGATGAGTTTTATTATGCCAAACAGGGCGGCAAGTCTTTGAAGTATATTTTTGATAAAACTAAAGCCAAATTTATTATTTCCGGCTCCTCGAATGTTGATTTAACAATTGAAGCAGTGAAATATTTAGTGGGCCGGATATTTGTTTTTTCGCTTTTCCCTTTGGATTTTGATGAAATACTAGCCTTTAAAGATCCGAATTTATTTAAGCTTTATAAAAAAAGTAAAATCAACTTAAAAGGTTTTTCTCATGTTTCAGGAAAAGCCGATAGTCTGGAAATATTAGCAGATATTAAAAAATATTATCAAGATTATCTTTTATATGGCGGCTATCCGCGAATAATATTGAGCGACGCGAAAAAAGAAAAGGAAATTGTTTTAAGAAATATTTACAACACCTATTTTTTGCGAGAGGTCAGGGACATTTTGGGGTTAATTGATGATTATAAATTTAGCCAAATGATAAAGGTCTTGGCATTACAAGTCGGCAATTTGATAGATTATGGGGAAATTAGCAATATGTCGGGGCTGAATTTTCGAACCGTCAAGAGTTATCTGAATTTTTTAGAGAAAACATTTATTTGCCGATTAGTCAGGCCTTATTTTAAGAATAAAAGAACCGAGATTGTCAAAAATCCAAAAGTCTTCTTTTTTGATAATGGTTTACGCAATTTAATAGTGGATGATTTTCGTAAAATAGAGGATCGGCCGGATGGCGGCGCGGTATTAGAAAACGGCTTAGCCATGCAGTTAATTAAGCAGGAACTAAACTTTAATTTTTGGCGCAATAAGCAAAAATCGGAAATTGATTTTGTGGTGAATTTGCCGGAAGCCAAGCAAATCGGATTGGAAGTTAAAAAGAGTATTAAATCGTCTGATCTAAATTCCAAATCAGCGCGCGATTTTATGGCGGCGCATAAAGATATCCCATTGTTTTTTGGCGTTTATGATATCAAGAACAACTTGACTGACCGGACTTTTTTTACGGCCATGATTTAATTGGAGATTATTGATCCTAAAAAAAACGACGACGCATTAGCTGTATAACCATAGTTTGATAAATGTCGTCGTTTTTTTGGTTATACGCACAAATGCGTCGTATTCTGAAGTATTTTTACTTCGTTTTTTACGCGGTCGCCTGCAACTCTTTTAACAGCAACATCGCCCCGCCGATCGGTTCGTCTTTCACCGGTTCTGGCGAAGGAACTATTTGGATAGTGTCCGCCGTTTCTCTGGCTGGTAAAAAGTTGGGCAAATATTGCCTGATTCGCTGTCCAAGCTTATCCAAGACCGCAAGTCCAACGCTACCTTTAATGCAAACGAGGGGTATAGCGTGATGGCAATAAAGATCGCCAAGGAATTGTGCTACATCTATGCTAAGCATGTCAGCGATCACCAGCGCCCAAAGTTCGCATGCTTTATACGCCGCATCAAAGGCTTTGTTTGCGTCAAGTCCATCTTCGAAGCTACTGCCAGTAACTGCAAAATGAACAGTTGCGATCAGTTCCCTGAGTCTATCACCGCCGAGTACGCTTTCATAACAAGGTGTTAATTTTCCGCAGCCACATGGATTTACAAACTGGGCGAGTTGTTCAATTTCATGGCTGGTCGATAGTCTTACTCCCAATTTAGAAAAGATTTGCAAGATATTTTTTACAGTTGTCATTGGGTTAGCAAAAGTTTGATGCCCGATTTCGGCACCAGCCGCAACTATTTGCCCATCTTTGCAGACTTTAAACCTGACGCCTGTCCCCATTGTTCCTCCAGCAAAATACGGTGGTTGCCCTAGTAGCTCAAACTGCCCGGTAACGAACGCCTCAGCGTCATTTTTTTGGATTGTCAGTATGTTATTTGTTCGCTGAGATATTTCTTCGACCGGATTGGTCCCACGTAGGGCAGGGCCGTTAGGAGATAAGATCATTCTGCCGTCAGCATCTGTTTGCCCTGCAATAACGAGAGTGCTACCCAAGGCGTCTTCTACAGAAAAGTATCTGCTTATCCATTCAAAAATGTCAGTTGCATCACCCAGTGATGCTCGTTTTATTTCCTGTACCGGATTTAGTTTTGACCAATCCTGATTGGCGACATTTTCCAACATATCAGAGTAAACATGCCAAACAGTATAATTAGTACCGCCTAAGACTGCAACATTGATTATAGCCATTTCGTCCTCCTTTTTTTCTTGGACTTTTTTAAATTGTCAAAATTAATACATTGTTAAGCGCCTAAAAAGCCCAAAATAAAAATAGGCGTTTAACTGAGTAGCATAGGCCTATTTTTGGGTTTTTGTCAATAGTGATAGAGTTTAATTATTCAGTTAACGGGTTAACGAGTTAATGGGTTGTTGCTGGCTAACCCTCGGGTTTACCCGCCATCTTGGAGTGAAGGGGACGCCGTTCGCGAGAGCCGTGCTAGGGGGAGAAACCTTAATTTTCACTCGTCATTTTCACCCAGCAGTTTTTTCACTTCCGCCGTCTCCACCTGCGTAAAATCAGCGTAAAATTGGCCGACAGCTTGAAAATAGGGGGGTGTTTCTAAAATAATGATTTCGTCAACGAGTTTGCGTAACTCGCGGGCAGTATCTGGAGGCGCGACCGGCAAAGCGACAATTATTT
>Ga0156656_143_pt1 | contig 47565 bp, 47 predicted proteins | sample RifOxyC2_FD_111986 | JGI IMG/M metagenome (GOLD analysis project Ga0156656, IMG submission 111986) | Candidatus Jacksonbacteria bacterium RIFOXYC2_FULL_44_29 | reverse complement strand
AAGAAAACCTCTACTTACCAAGGATTTTGTCATCTCATGTTTATCAAATATTACCTTAAAAAATTGTTGAAGTGAGTTTTGTAACCATCTCTACCTCCCTTTTTGAATTTGGCGCTTATGCGCCGATTAAATTGTCAAACTTTAGCAAAGCTAAAGCGTTTTTACCCTAACATTTTGGGTATAAAATGTCAAACACGCGCGTTAATCAAACAAAAAATCACCTACTACGATGAAATGGTCGCAATTGCTGAACGAAGCTCGAACCTTTTTTGAACGAAAAATGCTTGATTAGCTCCGCTCCGCGTTTCCGCCCGCCTGAATGCCTGCCCGCCAAAGTTTTAACGGCGGCGGGGACGGCCAGAATTTTTTCGAGCGGACGGCGGGGCCTCAATTAAATATACAAGTCTATATAAATTATAGACTAAATCTACTCATATTTAAAGAGTCTTAAACTATTGAGAATTACCAGAATGGCCACACCTGAATCCGCGCCGATCGCCCATTCCAAGTGAACCAGTCCAAATAACGCCAAGATCATAACTATCGCTTTGACTCCAAGCGCGGCCGTAATGTTTTGTTTAATGGTACGCATGGTTTTTTGTCCGAGAGCGATAGCAATTGGCACATTAGAAATATTGCTATTCATCAAAGCAATGTCGGCAGACTCTATAGCAACATCTGAACCACCGGCACCCATAGCAATGCCTACATTTGAAGTAACTAGCGATGGCGCGTCATTGACTCCGTCTCCAACCATTGCGACAGCTTGATATTTATTTTTTAATTCCTCAATCTTTTTAACTTTCTCGTCTGGTAATAGTGAGGCGTAGACATCCTTAATCCCAAGTGAATCAGCCACATACTGTGCTGTGTGAACATTATCGCCAGTTAAAATGGCAGATACAATATTCATGCGACGGAGATCTGCAATGGTTTGTTTTGATTCATCTCGTATTTTATCTGAAATGGCCAATGCACCCATTACCTGATTACCTTCGCTAATAAGTATGACAGTCTTGCCTTGTTTTTCTAGCGCCTCGACTTTTTCGATGATTTCTTCCGTGGTAGAACTATGAGCTTCAATCATCTTTAAATTACCAATGCAATGCTCAAGATCGTTACAAACAAGGCAGGTTGCTTTTCCGCCCTTTCCTACAACATTCAGATACTTGTGCATGACGTGTGGAGTGACGCCTTTTCCCTGTACGAACTCAAGAATGCTTTGCGAAAGTGGATGTGAGGAAAAGGTTTCGATTCCGGCGGCATCGGCCAAAACCTCTTCTTCAGAATAACCATTGAATGTGATCACATCAGTTACAATGGGTTGCCCGTAGGTAAGTGTTTTTGTTTTATCGAATGCCACGGCTTTTATTTTGCTAAGCAGTTCAAGGAACCGCCCGCCTTTAATGAGAATACCTTTTCGAGATGCACCTCCGATGGCCGAAGCTATGGCAACAGGTGTAGATATAACCAAAGCACATGGGCACGCAATCACAAGAAGCACCAAAGCCCTATAAAGCCATACACCGAACGGCTCCGAAAATAAAAACGGTGGAATAGTGGCTATTAGAAGTGCAATACCTACGATCACTGGCGTGTAATATTTTGCAAAACGATCAAGAAATTCTTGTGCTGGCGCGCGTGATGTTTGTGCTTTTTCGACCAGCTCGATGATTTTGGAAAATGTTGAGTCCTTACTTTCCTTAATAACTTCAATTTCTAAATATCCGTTTAAGTTGAGCGTACCAGCAAAAACTGAATCGTTAATCCGTTTATCGGCAGGAACAGACTCTCCCGTAATTGTTGCCTCGTCAACAGATGACAATCCCTTTATAACCTTACCGTCAATCGGAATCATATCACCGGGTCGAACAATAACTACATCGCCGATTTTAACCATTTCGACTGGCACTTTTTTGCCGTCAGCAAGAATAGCTGTTTTGGGAGATTTTTTGATAAGTGTCTCTAAGGCTCTGCGTGAACGCTCGACACCGAAGTCTTCAAAAAATTCGGCAAGCATAAAAAAGAAAATGACAGCGGCTGCTTCGGCATATTGGCCGATATAGAGTGCGCCAATAGAGGCGATAGATACCAAAAAATTTATATTAAGAAAGCGTTGCTTGAGTAAACCATTTAATGCCGAACGAAAAACAAATATACCTCCTGCCAGAATAGAAAGGATATAAAGGCCGAGAATTATTTTCGGCTCAAGCGCAGTGAATTCGGCCAGATATGCCAGTCCAAACAAAATTCCACTAGCTATAGTGAGGTTTTTCTTTGTTAGGATATCCGGTTGCTTGCCATCGTTTTTGCAATCATCACAAGCAACCTGATTGGTATTTTTTCCTGAATATTTTTTATTTTTGCAATGATCCATAATTTTAGAATATTATAAATTTTTTAATCTCATTTCTATAAACACGATACGGCTTAGGTCCTACAAACGCTTTGCCGTTTATAAAAACTGTGGGGGTGCCGTAAAGGTGTGTTTTTTGTAGTTGTTTAAGTTGATTTTCCACTACGCTGGTCGTTTCCGTACTATTAAGACACTCATTGATTTTGTTTACATCAAATTCAAAATTATTCAAAATTCTTTCCATATAATCTTTGCCGTAAATTGACACCTTGTCTACAGTAAATAAGTAATCGTTGAATTGCCAAAATCTTTCACCGTATTCTTTATATACACAATATCCAACTCCTGATAAATAGTTGGTGTTTTCTTTGGCAGGGTAATGGGCAAAAATATAATTAGTTTTTTGCTCTCTCACTAATTTTTGAATGTCAGCATAAGCTTTTCTGGTATAGTCGCATTCATAGCAACCGATCAAAACAACTGTGTTTTTTGAGCCGATGTTTTTAGTTGAGAAACTGGATAAATCTACATCTTTAAGAGTTACATTTTTTTCCTTTTTTTCTACCGCTCCGCAGGTGGCGTTAATTTCAGTCACTTTATTATTTTCGCCTTTCGGATCAAAAGCGCAAAAACCGTTTTGGTTAAGGCCATTGCAACTGCCATAAAGGTAATAGTTATATCCGCCCTTAACAGTCCAGAATGTACTTGCAATCATTAGAATAAAGAAAATCCATGACAGCAGTTCAAAATGTCGATTAAACAAACGAGCCAAAAAAGTCGACCTGCTTAATAGTCTAACTAAAATCCGGCTTTTTATTTTTTCCCTAAAACCAGTGTTGCATGGACGCAGTGTCACTCTTCTGAACACACAATCAAGAGCTTCTTTCGCCAATTCCCGATGGGTGGCGCTAAATATGCCCAAAATTGAGAAAATTATTAATGCTATTATACAAAACATATTTTATAGTATTTTTATTATTTTATTTAGACCGCTAATAAATTCTTCAGCCTCTTCCATTGTATTGTAAAAATACAGCGACACTCGGGCGGAATTTTTAATTTTTTTGTCATTAAACCATGAATGAACGCAATGCTGACCCGACCTAATCATTACACTGGACATTTCATCAAGCATTAAAGCGACCTGATGCATATCCATATCATCAATATAAAAAGAAATTATACCAGATCTCAAGGCGGGATTTGTCGGTCCGATAATTTTAATTTTTGGAAATTTACTTATTTCCTCGGTGATATAACGATTTAGTTCTAGCTCCTGCTCTCTTATGTTGTCAAATCCTATAGCCTCAAGATAGTTAACCGCCTCACCAAGTCCTATAATTCCAGCGTAATCCTGCAATCCAGCTTCAAATTTTTCTGGTGCTTTTAACATTTTATGATCAGTATATGTGGAATACTCGACTGTATCTCCACCGACCATAAACGGTTCAAATTTTTCCAGTAAGTTGTATTTTCCATAAAACACGCCGGTTCCGGTCGGTCCTAACATTTTATGGCCGGAAAAGGCGAGAAAGTCGACATCCAAATCCTTTACATCAATTTTTATATGGGGAGCGCTTTGCGCTGCATCCAAAAATACTAAGACACCATTTTCATGAGCTGTTTTTATAATTTCTTTGGCTGGGATTGTCGTGCCATCTAAATTTGAAGTGTGAACCATTGATACTAACCTCGACGTTTTTACCAGTTCTTTGTATTTTTCAAAATCAAAAGTGCCATCATTTTTTGATTTAACAATCTCATGACGAATCCCTTTCTTTTTGATTAACATCTGCCACGGAATCAAATTCGAATTGTGTTCCTTGTCGGTAGTTAAAACTAAATCCTCATTTTTTAGATCTAATGAGTTCGCCAATAAATTAACTGCCTCCGTCGTGTTTCTCGTAAAAATAACTTCTTGCTCATCGGCATTGATAAAATTTGCCACAATTTGTCTGGCCTCTTTTATTTTCTTGGTGACTAATTCTCCTAACCTATGGGAACTTCTGCCGGAACAAGCTGGAAAATAAAAATAATATTCATTCATCGCTTCAATAACCTGTTTTGGCTTCAAGCTCATACAGGCACTGTCAAAATAAACAATCGGCTTTTTTTGGGCCTGTTTATTGAGCAACGGGAAATCATTTTTAATTTTTTCGTAATTTAACATATTTCAGTGTATCGCTATCAATCGAGAGGGGGCAATTTTATGTACGCCCCCTCGATTGACTTATTAATTTGTAGGATTAATGACAACCAGCGTTGCTTGCACTACCGGCTGGGGCAGTACCTCCTCCGAAACCCGGAGCTGGAGCCTCACTCGATAACTGTAGGTGACTTCTAATTTATATAGGCCACCTTCTTTGCCCACAACCTTAACTGTAGCCGTTCCTTGCCTTGCAATAATTCAGCATTCACAAATTCAACTGACTTTGCTTCAATCTCCTTTATCGGTAAATCGGTAACTACGCAGATTTTGTAATAGAAAAATAAGTAATCGATCCTATTAGACCCACCCAATGATTACGCCGATTAGTAGTTGTTTATTAAATAATTTTATTATATACATAATGTTTGAGCTAAAAAATATTTTTTAAGATAATAAAAAGCTACCATTACCTATTACGGTGGGATAGCTAAAAATAACTTAAAATATTTTTGAGTTCAAGATGCCCTTGGCAAATAAAATAGTAAGTAAATTGTGATCAAGAGTAAAATATCTTAAGATTACCCTGAATTTATGTTGGTGCTCTATGAGTTTTGTTTTATAGTCAGAAAGTAAAAATACTAAAACACCCAAAATTAATAAATAACAAAGAGGTAGAATGTTTTTTATTATAGCCGTCGTAAATGACGATCTTTCCTGTAGGTGGCTTCTGATGTCTTCATTAATGCAATTGCCATCCTGGCAGACTTGATTTTGAGGATTATAAATACAACCATCGGCGGAAAAAATTGGAACGAACTGCCGTTTGCTTTCCTGAAAAACTGAATTTGAATTTGTCCGACCTTACGATTTAATTCCGAAATATTTACCCGCCGTAGCTGAAAAAGCGCAGGAGGGCAGGGCTTTTTGCGAAGCGAGACCCGCTCCCGCATCACCGTGCGGGATAAACTCCGGCGGGGCGAGCGAGCAACCAATCGCCTCTGAATTTGAAAAAAGTTTAACTTGGTCGGGGTGGCGGGACTCGAACCCGCGACCTTCGGCTCCCAAAGCCGACGCGCTAGCCAACTACGCTACACCCCGGAATTTAATTGTCGTAAAAGTTGATTTAACCCATTAGTAACTATGTTGTAAGTTTTTTTGTCATGATATCTAATTTTACATGTGCCCATTGTTTTGCCCGGTTTATTTCCGATCGGCCTGATGATTGTTTTATGAAATCTTAATTTAGGGATTTGTGTTACTTTTGACCAAAACTCCTCACAGTCTTTTTGATTATTGTCAGCATGAATTTGTAGTTGCACTTTTAATCTACTTTCGTTAATACCGACGTCATTTCTTAAAAAAGCCAAAAAGATTTTTACTATAGCAGGGTCAGTATTAGTGATTTCAACTGGGTAACTAACCGCCTTTTTCCACCTTTTGTCCCTCCTTGATTTTGTCCCCTCTGACCACCAGAGGGTTAAGCCAATTATTTGTCGTAGAGCGTATTCCATGTTGCTAGCGTAGCATATCTCACGCTACGGAGCAAGAGATGAAATTTTTAAACTTTGGACATAATTTCCAATTGTTTTTAGCATGTCTGTTGGATTTTTTTGATTTCGATGGACAATATCGACGATTTTCGAACAAGTTACCGCGCCCGAAGCCCCGGCAGAGATGATTTTTTTAATATGTTCTTTTTTGCTGATTCCAAAACCAACAATCAAAGGCAGTTCAGTCAATTTTCGAACGCGTTTGATAAAGCTTAAAGTGTCGCTGGCCAGTTGTCCGCGGCTACCAGTCGTGCCGGTGGTAGAGACGAGATAGAGGAAAGTCGGCAGTGGCGTCTTGATCAATTTATTTGTTCGGGTTGTAGTTTGGAGGGCGAGCTGGACAATTTTTTTTACCCGTTCATCCGGCGTTGTCGGAACGCTGAGCGTCCCATTGACGACGCTTAGCGTCGTCGGCGCGATCAAAAATATTTGCGCTAGCCCATGTTTTTTCGCGCTAGCCACAAACGGCGTTGCTTCTTCTATCGGTACATCAGGAACAGCTACATAGTTGATGCCGGAGGCGGCGGCAGTGCGGTAATAACAATCAAACCCCAGATGGTAAATAATGTTGGCGTATTCAATCAAAAACAGGGGAGAGGCGGTCTCGCGCGAAATTTGATGGTAAAGATCAAACGCTTGTTTTTTGGTAAAACCACTGGCCAAAACTCGTTGGTGCGCAAGTTGCAAAGTCGGGCCATCAGCAACCGGCTCGGAAAAGGAAGCAGACAATTCTAAAATGTCGGCGCCGGCTTGTTGGCACGTCTTGGCGATCTCGAGTGTCAATTGTGGATTGGGATAACCGGGGACGAAGCCGGTAATCAGAATTGGTTTAGGCATAAACGGTTAGAAGATATAATTTGCGGTTGACCGGGTACACCAGGCCCCGGTCTTTTTTGATTTCTATTTCCTGCTTAACTCTTAAACCCAATTTTCTAAACAGCGCTTTCCATTCGCCATCGCGGCGGAAAATCATTTTTTTTGAGTTGTATTTAAAGTAGGAAGTAAAACGGTGTAAGACGATAAACCAGTGGTCGTACCAATGTTGCGGCACATCTTCCAAGATTATAATTTCCTGCGAGCTGACTCTGATCATTTCCTGCAATAGTTCTTCCTGATGCGGACAATGGTGCAGGACAAAGGCGGCCAATGAGCTCTTAAAGGTTTTGTTTCCGTAGGGGATTTTGCGGCCGTCAAAAATTTTTGGAGTAATGCTTGTTTTGCTGTGATTGCAGACGTCCACGCAATGGATGGCGGCCTTAAGTTCGTCTTTGATTTTTTGCGCTACCAGGCAATTGCCGGAGCCAACGTCCAGTACTTTATCATCGCGCCGGATAAAGTGTTTTAAATAGGAATAAGTGTTGCGGGAGTAATGTTGGTCTATGTTAAACATGTTGATGGGTTATGAATAATATTTTTTAATTAAGTCCTCGCGGCCGCGCTCGCGCAGGTAATTGATAAAGTCTTTGGTTCCCTGGCTCTCCATGGCCAGCTCCCGGCAACCGTACCACTGGGTGTTTGTTTTGGTTAACAAGTTCTTTCCAATCGGGACGATTTCGCCTTTTTCATCGTACCCTTGTGCCCGGGCAAAATCAATCGGCCTTTCCAGTTGGTCAATATTTTCAACGGTAATGCCTGACATTTGCGCGTAATCAATCAGAGTTTTTCTTAGGATGTCAGCTCCGTCAGGAAACTCAAATTCATAACCATATCGCGCCCAGACATAAGCGCCGATTTGGCCTACTTGGGGCTCACTAGTCGGGCTATTTTTAATCGTCCAAATATTATGATTGCGACAAAAGTTTTCCAGCTGGCATTCTAAATCGAGTCCTAATCCATGCCCGGTTTCGTGCAGACGTCTTTCCTCAATGAACAAAAAAGGTTCATCATCGGCGTTTTTTTGAAATGCGAGCGTGACGTGTCCGATTACTTGATCAGCTAAAGATACTAAATCTAGTCGAAGAGTCAAAAAACGGTGGTTGGTGAATTCGGTTGCATGCGGATAATCAGGAAACATTTTCGCCTTGATATTGCTGATAGGTAAAGATAATTCTTGGGCAAATTGCTCGGGTGTGATATTTTCGCCAAATATCTGTTTGCAGACGTTTCTTATCATTTTAGGGTCTGATGGTTCTGAATGATATTCGAGATTGTTTGGTACTGATTCACTGCGTTCTCGCATAATATTATTTAAAGATATTTCGCCACTTGTTCCATGTCCTTGTCGCCGCGGCCGGAAATATTGATGACGACGATATCGTCTGGCTGGCATTTTTTGGCGTATTCAACTGCCAAGGCGACAGCGTGCGCTGATTCGAGTGCCGGGATGATGCCTTCGGTTTGCGACAAGAGTTTAAAGCCGGCGATAGCCTGGGCGTCGGTGATCGGAAAATATTTGGCGCGTTTGGTTTGTGAGAGGTAAACATGTTCTGGCCCAACACCTGGATAATCAAGGCCCGCGGAAATCGAATAAGCTTCTTTGATTTGGCCGTCCTCATCACACAAGGCTTTGGAAAGCGAGCCGTGGAGAATCGTGTCACAACCACAGTTAATTGCCGCGCCATGATGCCCGGTTTTGATGCCTTTGCCGCCCGGTTCAGCGCCCCAGAGCCCAACATCATCATTTATAAATTCGTAAAACGCGCCGATGGCATTGGACCCGCCGCCGACGCAGGCAATAATTACTTTTGGCAGACTACCTGCATGGTGTTTAATCTGCTGTTTGATTTCCTGTCCGATAACGCGTTGAAAATCGCGGACCATCGTGGGGTAGGGATGCGGGCCGGCCGCGGTGCCGAATAAATAGTAAGTAGTGCGGACGTTAGTAACCCAATCGCGCAGGGCTTCGTTAACCGCGTCTTTTAAAGTGCCGATGCCAGGCCGAATTTCGACTGGATTAATTTTGGCGCCGCAGGCCTTCATACGTAGAACGTTTAATCGCTGGCGTTCGATATCTTCCACGCCCATGTAGATTTCGGTTTCCATGCCCAAGAACGCGCCGATCATGGCGGTGGCAAAACCGTGTTGTCCGGCGCCGGTTTCGGCGATCAGGCGTTTTTTGCCCATAAAGCGGGCGAGCAGGCCTTGGCCGATGGCGTTATTGGTTTTATGCGCGCCGCCGTGAAGCAGATCTTCACGCTTTAAATAAATTTTACAGCCTAATTTTTTTGATAAATTTTCCGCGTAGTAGAGCGGAGTTGGCCGGCCGGCGTAGTGGTGCAATAAATCTTTAAATCGAGTCTGGATTGCGGCGTCTTTTTTAAATTTTTCGTAAGCTGTTTCTAATTCCAAAAGCGCCGGCATCAGGGTTTCCGGCACGTACTGTCCGCCGTATTTGATTTTTTTGTAGGGAAAGTATTTGGGCATGGACGATCGTTCAAAGTTAAAAAATATCTTTAATATCCTTAGTTATAACTTCTTTTGACAGTTTTTGAACGTCAATCGGAAAAATTTGCAAGGTGTCATCATTCCATTTAAGCAAGTAAGTATCAGTATTAAATTTTTTTCGCCAAGCCGCCGGCAAAGTAATTTGCCCGCGCGAAGTGGCTTTTTGGATTGTTGTCGGCATAGTAGAGAATTCCTATTTTCTTACTTGCGTATTTTAGCAAATCAGTAAACGGCGTAAATACCCAGACCATATGCATCTTTTTTGTTTGACAAAAACGCAATTTTAAAGTAAGTTCTTTTGTCTGGCATATTTACCTAAAAAGGAGGTGGTACGGTTGACAAATAGAGTTTTTAAACTTGTTTTGACCTACGGAGAAAAGTCGGCTGGAGAAATTACATCTTATATGGTTAACATATTTGATGACACGCACAAGGAGCCGGTTACTATTCCCCTTAATGCTATAAATATAGTCCACGCTCAAAATGAAATGAAAAATTTGGCAAGTATTATGTCACAAATTTCCAAAGACATAGATTACCAAACAACTACTGATCAATTGATTTAAAGTTAATAAGTTCATTGCCTCGTGCATGTCGCCAGACCATGCACTTTTTTTTATTTTCCTATCTTTACAAACTTCCTTTTCCCAACCTGTAGAATCATTCCAGCTTTGATGGTGATTTCTTTTTCCCAATCCTTAACTATTTGGTCATCAATTTTTACACCGCCTTGTTCGATTACCCGTTTGGCGTCGGCTTTTGATTTGGACAGTCCGGCCGCGATCATCAGGTCAGGCAACAAATAATCATTTTTAACAGCCTTAAACTCCGCCATCTCGCTTGGTTTTTCGCGGTTTTTAAAGATCCGGTCAAATTCCGCGGCCGCGGCCACAGCGGCGATTTCGCCATGATAAATTTTAACAATTTCTTTTGCCAGCCGCGCCTTGGCGTCGCGCGGGTTAATCAAACCAGCCTTCAAATCACGTTCCAGATCAGCGATTTCGTCGAGCGGCACGTCAGTCGTCAATTTAAAGTATTCGATTATTATGTCGTCAATCGCGGACATCACTTTACCGAACATCTCTTCCGGCTTATCCAACACCCCGATGTAATTGTTGTAGGTTTTGCTCATTTTGCGGCCGTCAGTGCCGACTAAAAGCGAGGTCGTCAAAATATTTTGCGGTGGCTGTTTAAAGTGTTCCTGCATGGTGCGGCCGATCAAAAGGTTGAATTCTTGGTCACTGCCGCCGAATTCGACGTCCGCGTTGATGGCGACTGAATCATAGCCCTGCATCAGCGGATACATAAATTCGTGGATGCCGATGGGGTGGCCGTCAGCGATCCTTTTTTTGTACATGTCGCGTTCAATCATTTGCTGGACCGTAAAAATACCGGCCCATTCCAGGATGTCTGTTAAATTAACTTTATCAAACCATTCGGATTGATAAGAGAACTGGGTTTTGTCCAAATTTAAAACTTTTCCGATTTGTTTCTGATAAGTTTCCAGGTTTTCGTAAACCTGCTCGCGCGTTAAGGGCTCGCGCATTTTGTCGCGGCCTGACGGGTCGCCGATCCGGGCAGTGTAGTCGCCGACGATGATTATTACCTGGTGGCCGAGCTCCTGAAAGGCGCGCAATTTGCGCAAAACCACCATGTGTCCGATGTGGATGTCACTGCCGGTCGGATCAATGCCAAGCTTTAAGCGCATTTTGTCGCCGGCTAGCAGGCGTTTTTCCAGGTGTTCTTTGACGATGATTTTTTCCACGCCGCGGGTTAAAAGTTCGTAAAGTTGTTCTTTGGTTGGGGACATAACGACTGTCATTCCGACCGACTCCGAGCATAGTGAGGAGGAGTGGAGGAATCTCTCTCAATTCAAGTTAAGGGATTCCTCGACTGCGCTTCGCTTCGCTCGGAATGACAAAATGACGTTAGTTGAGTAAATTAAAAATTATGGTTTCATCATACTTTGAGACGGGCGTTTAGTCAATAAAAAAAGAAACCCTGCTAATTTTGGTTCGTCTTTGATCAAGTCAAAGCTTTTAGCAGGGTGAGATGGAGTAAGTCATGGGCTCCTCCGTGAGTTAATTATTTGGTAAGGCCAATGAATTCGATGTTTTTAAGTTGAATGTGCGCTATAAAATTGTACTTTGGCGCACGGTTGATTTCAACATACACTGTGGTGGATGTCAGATCGAAAATCTCTTTTATTTTATGTTTTTCCGTTTTTCCTGTTGTTACAACATCCTCACAGTATATGCATATACCAGGGTTTTTGGGATCCGCCGACCGAAGTCGGTTATAAATTTCTTCGGGAGTCAATTTTTTCACCTCCTTGAGTGAGACTTTCCTCCCCCTCTACTAACCATTAATATTAATTGGTCATAATTTAACCTTATTTAGCGGTTTTTGTCAACCCCGCACCAAAACATTACATGCATACCATGGTAACAGTTTAGAGGCGAAGCCGCCTAACGGCTTTAATTATTTGGCCATCCCGCTTGCCGTTCCAGTTTGGTTCGGGGTCAACTTTAAAAAAAGAAAGCCCGTTTGATGGGGCTTAACCTTGAAAATTGATGAATGTTTTGTTGATGGATGTTTTGTTAAGGGGTAAGTTTTAGCTTGCCCCAGAGTGTGGTTGCTTTGTTTCCGGCATAAATCTTTGTCAGTACTCCTTGAATAAGATCGTTCAAGGAGTCAAATTGTCGGATGTTGTATCCGTTGATTGTGATAGTTTCTTGAGCCAGAAGGATTTTGATTGGCGAAAATTGCTGTTTTTCTTTTGCTTCATTAATCAACTTGTTGTTGACCGACAAAGTAAAGTAATAACGATTTTCCGCCCAATCATAACTTCCGAAAATAGAGCACAATTGACCGCTTTGCTTTGGAAAATCAATCCGGCACTCGGAAACCAGCGGCTGGCACGGAACGCTCCACATAGCAGGCGTCCAGACGCCGTCACTGCCGGTAAAGGTAATAGATATTTTACTGCCTTTGACAGCCGGAATAGTAAGCACGCCGTCGTTGGTCAATAAGAGCTGAACAAGAAATGTATCCAGTTTAAAATTGATCACGTCGGTGCCGGGCGGGTAGTTATCGGCGGTTAGTGCAGTTGCAATCAGCAAGATCAGCGTTATGCTTATGATTACCAATTTATGGCACATTATTTTTCCTCCTTTTTTGATAGTGGAATAATTTTCAAGGTTGAGCGTAGTTTATGAGTTTTATCGTGTTTTGTCAAGCTGTAATTTTTTGCGCGTTGTGGTAAAGTGAATGTCATGACTCAACTCATTATCGGCGTAGTAATCGGCGCGTCAGCTATCATCATCATTTTCTTTTTCGTCAGGAAACTCTTAGATAAACAAACCAAGAGCAGTTTTGATGATTTATCCCGCAAATCTTTAACCGAGATGATGCCAACGCTTTTGGATTTGGCCAAGCGCGAGCTCAATCAAGTTCGCCAAGAAATCAATCAAGACGTCGCCAAAGAAAAAGGGCTGATCAAAGAAACCCTGCAGGAGATGGAAAAAAACATCAAAGAAAAACAGGAGGATTTAAAAAAACTGGAACTTGATCGGGCGAAGCAGTTTGGCACGATCACCGAATCAATCAAAAATCATCAAGAGGCATCAGAAAAGCTCCGAGAAAAGACCGAGGATCTGGCAAAAATTTTAGGCAATAATAAATTACGCGGGGATTGGGGCGAGCGGGTGGCCGAAGACATTTTGCTATATGCCGGGTTTCAGGAGAACGTCCATTATCTTAAGCACGAGGTCGGCAGTAGCGGAACGATTCCGGATTTTACCATCATTTTGCCGAACAAGCGCAAAGTTAACATTGACGCCAAATTTCCCTTTGCCAACTTGCGGGCGATGCAGGAAGCTGATGATCCGGCCATTAAACAACAGTATCTCCAGAAATTTACCCAAGACGTTAAGCAAAAAATCAAAGAAGTTACCAGCCGGGAATACATCAACGAAGCTGAGGATACTCTTGATTACGTGATTGTTTTTGTGCCGAGCGATACGGTTTACGGTTTTATTCACGATAGCTTGGCGACCGTTCTGGACGAAGCGTTTAAAAAGAAAGTGCTGATTACCTCGCCGACTTCTTTTTACGCGACGGTGCGGATTATTATGGAGTCGTACCGGCATTTTATGTACGAAAGAAATATTCGCGAGGTTTTGCAAATTATCCAAGGATTTATCGAGAATTTCCACCGCTTTCAAGAGGAGTTTACGGGCTTTGACGACACTCTGCGTCGATTGCGTCAGAATTACGATCAAATAGTGGAAACGCGTTATAAAAAAATGAACGTCCAGATCAGAAAAGTCGAAAAGCTGGAAGGACTGGGGGAGGAGAAATTACCTCGGCTGGAAGCGTAATCATCAATCACTAAATTTAAAAACAGCCTGAGTGGCTGTTTTTGTTTGATTTGAGGCTGTCAGAAAAGCAATAGTGGCTGAAATAAGGGATCCCTCGACAAGCTCGGGATGACAAAATCGTATTTTGCTAGTTTTTAGGTAGCAGTAATTTTAACGCGGAGCAGTTGGCATTGGCAACTCGGCGTCAGGCGAATTTTGCCAGACTCCAGGATATTCTGATTCCGGTGACACGCCTGGTAAACCACGTTTTAAATCGTTGATTTGCGTGGTTATGTTTTGCCAAGTTTTTTGCATGGCGCTAAAGAGACCCATCTGTTGCGCGATAAACACGGAAAGGCCAATCACAACGACATAGGCAAAGATACTGCCGAACGCGTGCATCATACCAGCGAGAAAGTTTCGCCAAATCAAAACGCCGGTCCTGCCATAAACATGCTCCACTGCTTTGGCGAGTTCAAGAATGTTTTTATTAATTTTTTCCGGCGGAAGTTTAGTCGGATCAGCCGGCTGGGGAGTGGGCATAAGAATCGACATTCAGTATATCATAAACCAGTTTCGTCAACAAAGTTTTGGGCGAGACGCGCGATGATTTAAGTAAACGGTCGGTTGCCAGAATTTTGTCGTTGATGGCGATGAGCTCAACGAAAGAAAACAACCGGGCTGTGGCCAAAGTTTTTTGTACGACAAAAGGATGTTCGGCAATGGCGGTGGCAATCAGGCCATGGGCAGTGGTTTTGAGGCGCGCCGAGGCGGATTTTATTTTTAGCAGAATTTTGATTTGGCGGGCGATCATCGCTAAGAGATATAATGGTTCAGCTCCGCTTTGCAACTGGCCGACAAGTAACTTTATAGTCATCGCTAGGTTATGGTTGCCCAGAGCATCAGTCAAATGAAAAATATTTTCGTCCAAGGGCGACATGACCAATTCTTTGACCAGAGCGTGAGTTATCAAGCCTGGTGAGGCGGCGCATAATTTTAAAATTTCCTGATTCGCCTGCCAGGTGTCGGCACAAGCGGTTGCCAACAGTTCCAATGCCGCTGGCTCGATTTGCGTTTTGCGCGCGCTAAACTCATCCTGAATCCATTTTTTTAATTCCAGCGGAGTGGGAAGCTTAAATTCCGGATAAAGCTGTTTGCCGTTTTGGTTGGATAATTTTAACAGCGTTTTGATCAGCGTTTTTTTGGGATCAATCGCGTCGCGCTCATAAAAAATAACCGATGTGCCAGGAGATACAGCCTCAAGCATTGCCTGCCAATTCTCCGTATCCTTCGTCTGTTTATCGTTTAGAAAATACTTAAGAATCACCAATTTATCAGCCGCAAACAAACCGGTCAAAGTTAGATGGTTTTTAATTTCCGGCCAAACGGCGTTGGCGGCGTCCATTTCTATCACTGCGCCGGCCTTTTTGGTTTGGTATGCTGTCTTGAGCCGTTCGAGTTGTAGGTGCGCCCTCCAGGTGTCGCGCCCGTAGATTAGGATAATCATTGCCGAAAAATATGCAGGGTAGTATAATTAGACTAAATTTAGCACAGAATAATTTATAAGGGAACAGCTTGATTAATGAAAATTAATCTGGTTGTTGTTTTTAGCATATGAGTACAAAAAAAATGCTTTCTTTATTGTTAGTCGTAATGCTGGTTGGCTTGGCGATTTTGTGGTTTTATATTACGCGGCAAGTTCCGCTGACCTATGAACAACTTTCTCCGGAGCCGGCGCCGGTATCTCCTAAATCAACTGCCAGCGAAGTTACAGTAGGCTACGGGTCCAGCACCAAGGATGCCGAATACGAAGCAGTGAACGAAGCAGTGGCGCAGGCGCTAAAACCATTTAACGGCGAAGCGCCGGAATACGCGATTTTATTTTCAACCGTCGGCTACGATGTGGCAAAGGTTGTCCAAGAAACTCGAAAACTTTTGCCGGCTACCAAATTTTTGGGCGGTACTTCGATGTTCGGCGTTTTTACCACAGCCGGGTATCATGTCGGGGGCCGTGGATCTTTGGCTATTTTAGCCGTTTCTTCGCCGCGAATCACTTTTGGCGTCGGCGGAGCTGACATCACTAAATTTTCCGGCGCCGAGGAAGCTGGCCGGGAAGCGATTAATTTGGCTTTGGCCAGTGCCGGGAAAACTGGGGAAAAACCGACGATGGTTTATATAATGGGTAGTTTTGGCAACGAGGAAGCGCTGTTGTCCGGGATTGAGCAAGTGGTTGGCACCGAAGTACCGATAGTCGGGGGCTCGGCTTTTGATGATGATGCCAGCGGCAAGTGGAGCGAATTTGTCGGCGATCAAGTTTACACTACCGGCGTCGCACTGACGGTGTTTTTTACCGATTTAAAAGTCGCTTGGGCGTATGAATCCGGTTACGACAAAACTACTAACCGCGGCGTGATTACCAAAGCTTCCGGCCGGACCATCGAAGAGATAGATAATCAGCCGGCGCTGGACGTCTATAACGAATGGACCGGTGGTTTGGTGACGGAGATGTTGCCCAACGCCAAAGACGGGGTAATCGTGAATATTCAAGATTCCGCTTTAAATCCGATAGCGAAAATTTTACGCGGCACCCGCGGGGAAGTTCATTATTTAAGTATGCATCCTTATTATTGGGATTTGACTAAAAAGTCCATCAATTTGGGAGCGAACGTTGCCACCGGCGAAGAGGTGACGCTGATGCACGGCACCTGGGAAACTAACCTTAATCACGCACGGGTTACTCCATCTAAAGCGCTGGCGAGTAAAAATATTCAACCAGGCACGGCATATTTTGGCATCTTTAGCTATTGCGTCGGCAAATTATTGACCCTGCCAGAAGGAGAGCGGGACAAAATACCGCTTTTAGTTAACCAATCGCTTGGCGACATTTCTTTTATTGGGGCGAATACCGGCGGAGAACAAGGATATTTAGAAGGCGTCGGCAATCGGCACGGCGATTTGATTGCAGGCGTCATTATTTTTGGTCCGGAATATTAATTTTCCCTCGCCGAAACTTTTTTATGAAACAAGCAAGCCTGTTTAGAAAAATTTTTGGTTTGCTGTTCCTGCTGTCTTTTATTGTCGGTTTTTTGATTTTGATGGTGAGTGTTTCTCAACGTACCCGTGAAGCGGAAGAAGCGTTGATCCGCGAGCATCGGCTACTGGCCCAGACCGCGGCGCAAATTATCGAAAGCGGTTATTTAACGGAACGCTGGCCATATCAAACATTGCGTTTGATTGCCGGCGCCGAGTCGAATGTTTTTTTGTGGGTAGTGGAGCCGAACGGTAAAATATTTTTTGCCAATGATCCGGCAGACTTCGGCCAGATAATCAGCCAACGGTTCGAGGGTAGCGAAGAGAGTGTGACGGATATAATTTACAAGAACAAGGAGCGGATTAAATTGATCCAGCATAGTTTAAATATGTCGCCGCGCATGCAACCGTGGAATTTACTTTTAGGCGTGTCGCTCGAAACTGTGCGTACCAGCCAGCGCCAGATTCTCGTCGGCGGTTTGATAATTTTTTTGGCTTTGATTATCGGCACCGCCCTTTGTTCATTATATTTGGCGAACGTTTTAAGCCGGCCGCTGAGAGAGTTGCAGGCCGGGGTGCAGGCGTTTGGCCAGGGGCAGTCTAATTATCGCGTTAATCTTAAAAGTCGCGACGAAATTGGACAACTGGCCACAACCTTTAACCTGATGGCCGATGATTTATCAGCCGAGCGCGCGCGTTTGCAAGAAGAGCAGGAAAAAAGCCAGTCCATTATAACTCACTTGAATATTGGATTAATCGTCCATGACCGGCGGAACCGGATTTTTCTCATCAATCCTCAGGCCGAAATGCTCTTGGGCGTCAAAGGAAGTTCGGTGATCGGCAAGATAATTACCGCGGAACTTGCGGCCAAGGATCCGGGACGCGATAATTTATTTAACTTAATCAAACTAAAGCCCAAAAACAAACGTCAGGATTTAGCCGTTAAATATCCAGAAGAGCGGTTTTTGCAGGTAAGTTTGGTTGATTTAACGACCAAGGCGCCGCGTGGGACAGGGCGGTCGCTGGTGGTGGTTTACGATATTACGCGGGAAAAGGAGGTTGAACATTTAAAGTCAGAATTTATTTCGATCGCTTCGCATCAGTTGCGCACGCCGCTTTCGGCGATTAAATGGATTCTTAAGATGCTTTTAAACGAAGATCTGGGCGCTTTAAGCGTCGAGCAAAAAACTTACGTCGAAAAAACCTACCGAAGCAACGAGCGCATGATTTCTTTGGTTAATGATTTACTGGACGCTTCGCGCATCGAAGAGGGGCGCTATGAGTATAAATTTGAGCAGTTTGATTTAAAGCAATTGTTGAAAGAAATTGTTGAGCAAGACCGCGTGTTGTTGGAAAAGAACCATCTGGAATTTAAAACTAATATCAATGACGGTTTGCCGGCAATGGTTTGGGGTGATGCCGAGAAACTGATTTTAGCGTTAACTAATTTGATTGATAACGCGATAAAATTTACTTTACAGCAAGGTAAAATAAGCTTGGAGGTCAAAACTTTAGCGCGGCCGGCTGTGGTGCAGATGATTGTCCGCGATACCGGCATTGGAATCAGCAAGCCGGATCAAGCCCGCCTATTCACCAAATTTTTTCGGGCAGATAACGCCAAAAAAATGCAAGCCGAAGGGACCGGTTTGGGTTTGTTTATTGCCGGGAACATCATCAAAAAGCACGGCGGTAATATTCAAATCGAATCTGAAGTTGCGCAAGGCACAACCGTCACCTGCACATTTCCGCGAGACGGCCGTCCAAAAACTGAGGATCGCTCTTCTATCCCTGCCCCGCAAATTACCCTAGGAGAGCGGTTGTCTTAATCCATTCATCATTTTTAGCAAATATTATATTCAAATCTAGAATGATTACATTTTAATGATATGCGACATAAGCGCATTAGGCTGTAATTATATTTAGAACTAGCGAGTTATGTTTATTCAATCAAGCGTCGGGCGGTCGCAGGAAGTGGACGCCTTTTCCGCCGGACAAGAGGCGGCGCGGCAAGCTATGGGCGGACTCAAAGATAAAACTCCCGCTGACATCAAATTGATTCTTGTTTTTTCTTCGGTGGTTTTTGATCAGAATAAAATGCTCTCCGGCGTCCGGTCGATTACGGAAAACATTCCGCTTTTGGGCTGTTCCAGCGCCGGGGAAATCACGACTGCCGGCCCGAGTAAAAAATCCGTGGTAGTGATGGCGATTGCCACTGACTCGGTGACTTTTAATTTGGCCATGGGCGGCAACATCAAAGAAGATGCTTTAGCGGCCGGACGAACTTTGGCCGAGGGGTTAAAAGCAGTATCCAGCGACGGTAAACTTGCCATTATGTTGCCAGACGGCCTGGCCGGCAACGGCGCTGATATCGTCCGGGGCCTACAGCAGGTGCTGGGAGAAAATTTTCCCATTGTTGGCGGAGCGGCCGGTGATGATTTTCTGTTTAAAGAAACTTACGAATATTACAACGATCAAGTTTTAACTGGGGTAGTGATCGGCGCGATGTTGGGCGGCGAGATGAAGATCGGCATCGGCGTGCGCCATGGCTGGCAGCCGATTGGCCCGCCGCGTAAAGTTACCAAATCAAAGGGCGCGGTTTTATACGAGCTGGACGGCAAACCGGCGGTCCAGGTTTACGAAGAATATTTCGGGAAAAAGGCAGAGGAATTAAAATCAGAACCGCTTGCTCGGCTGGCCATCACTTATCCTTTAGGATTGCGGATTGCGCACAGCGACGAATATTTAATCAGAGATCCGATTACCGTCGGCGAGTCCGGAGAACTGACTTGCGCGGCCGAGGTACCGGAAGGAGCGGAAATCAATTTGATGATGGGTAGCCGGGAAAACGCGATTGATGCGGCGAGGCAGGCGGCTGAGCGTTGTTTGGAAGAGATTAAAGAGCAGGGCGGCAATCAAGTAACAACGGCGATTGTATTTAATTGCATCGCCCGAAGCAAAGTATTAGGTCGAGACGCGCAAAAAGAAATTGATGCCATCAAAAAAGTATTGGGCGAGTCAGCCCAGCTGGTCGGTTTTTATACTTACGGCGAACAAGCGCCGATTGGCGCAAAAAATTGTTCTTGCGGGCGGAGTTGTAAATCAGAGTTTTGCAACGAAACGGTGGTAATTTTGGGTTTTGGTGAATAAAGAGAAAAATTTTATGTCAAACAAAGAGCAGACTAACGACCAACCTTCTAACTTCCAGGATTTGGCGGCTGTTAATCAGCGGCTGGCGGTCGCCTTAGCCGAACAACAACGGATAGCACAACTGGTTATTCAAAAAGACCTGGAGTTATATACTTTAAATGATACTTTGGACCGGCAGGTGAATCAGCTGAAAGTTTTGCAGTTAATGGTTAATGAAGTTAGATCTTTAAATAACCGCGATAAGGCTTTGCGGCTGATGGCCCGGCGGCTGGTTCAGGAGTTGCAATTTTCGGCGGTTGTTGTTTTGCTTGGTCCGCCGCCGTTTACCGTAGGGGTTAAATACAGTTACCATGAGATTGATACTGACGAACTAAAGCGTTTACCGGTTATTATCAAGGCTTTCGAAAAGAAAATAGTTTACGTTGATCGGCTGGCGTCTGCCGGGCCGGACGAACAGGCGCTGGGTAAAGTACTCCATGCCACGTCCTTTGTCGCTTTGCCGTTACAGTGTCATCAAAAATTTTATGGAGTGTTTATCTGCGCGCTGGACGACCCATATTTGCGGCTTTCCGAACATGACCGGGAGTTTTTGGAAATTGTTTCCAACGCGATCGCTGGCACGATAGAAAGTCTGGATCTGGAAGAACGCCAACATTACATTGATTCTTTAAAAACCGAGTTTATCTCCATCGCCTCCCACCAACTGCGCACCCCGCTTTCGGCGATTAAATGGATTTTAAAGATGATTCTTAACGGGGATTTGGGGCCGCTAAACGCCGAGCAGGCGACGTACATCGATAAAACTTATAAGAGCAATGAGCGAATGATAGAGTTGGTTAATGATCTTCTGGACAGCTCGCGCATCGAAGAAGGTCGTTTGGAATATACGCTGGCGGAAGTGGACGCGCGGCTTCTAGTCAAGGAAATTTTGGATCAATACCGCGTATTAATCGATAGACAGGGCGTAATTGTAGAGACTAATGTCGATAGCGGCGAGCCGGCAATGATTTTGGCGGATCACGATAATTTAATTTTGGCGCTTACTAATTTGATAGATAACGCCATCAAATTTACTCCCAAAAAGCAAACAATCAAAATTTTAGTCGATCACGATCGAAGTTTTGTCCGAATTACCGTTAAAGATACCGGCATCGGCATCAGCGCTGAGGATCAACAACAACTCTTCACTAAATTTTTTCGGGCCGATAACGCCAAAAGAATGCAGACTCACGGTACCGGACTGGGGCTATTTATCGCCAATAATATCATTAGAAAGCATAAAGGGCGGATTAAGGTAGAATCGGAAATTGGCGTCGGCACTACCGTTACCTGCTGGTTGCCCCCGGCCAAAGGTTCATAATTTTTTTTATCAAAAAATATTTTGCTTAATGTAACTAAAGCCGGGTGTTTACTTTATCAAAAGTAATGACTTAGGCGGAAAAATTTATGAGTCAACCAATTAGTATTTTGATTATCGAAGACGAGGAGCCTTTGCTCGAGACTTTAAAATTAAAGCTGGAAAAGGAAGGTTTTAAAGTCGACGGCGCCGCTGACGGCAAGCAAGGGTTGGACAAAATTTATTCCGGCAAGCCTGATTTGCTTTTGCTGGATTTGGTTTTGCCGTCAATGACTGGCCAGGACATTTTGCGCGAGCTCCAGAAAACTCAAGATCCGCAGATTAAAAAAATGCCGGTGGTGGTGATTTCCAATTCCGGCCAGCCGGTGGAAATCAAGGAGGTGCTGGCTTTGGGCGCGGATGATTACATTATCAAGGCGAATTTTACGATTGATGATGTTTTAGAGCGGGTTTACAACGCGCTTGAAAAAAAATCCGGCCAGCCCGACGTTTTAGTCGCGGAAGATGAATCCTTTTTACGGATGGTGCTGGCCAAAAAACTTCGTTTGGACGGCTTAAAAGTGGTTACCACGATTGACGGAGATAATACCCTACGCACTATTTTGGAGGTCAAGCCGAAAGCGATTGTTTTAGATTTGTTGATGCCCGGGCTGTCGGGATTGGAAGTGTTGGAGACCTTGAGCAAGGACAGCGCTTTTCATCCCGATGATCACCGTATTTTAGTTTTGTCCAATTACAGCGGCAAGGAAGGAGAGCCGATCATCAAAAAAATGACCGTCGGTTATTTGATTAAATCCAACTGCGACATTGACGACATTGCCAAGAAAGTTGGCAGTATGGTGGAGGAGGTAAACAAGGGAGGTCAAAAGTAGCTGGCTCAAATTTAATCTGCGCATTTTAAAAACACTCCGGTATCGGTCGGGGTGTTTTTGGTGGGAAAGAAAACCAAATCATTCAAACTTTTGAGTTACAGATTTGGTTAACACGCAAAACTTTTTTGCAACTGCTCAATCAATTTTTTCATTACGCTACTTTCAACTTCATTTACACGATCAAAGCCTGGCATTCTCGGCCAGCCGAAGTCTTTAAAGGTGGCGTTGGCAAAGGTTTTTTCTCCAGAATATCTGGGGATGATATGAAAGTGAACTTCCGGGTCATGCATCATCAACATCAGGTAATTGATTTTGTCGTATTGGAACAAGTCCTTTGTTTTGGTCTCAATTTCTTTAATGATTTTGGGTAATTCATAGAAACCAACTTCAGAAATTTTGAAAAAAGCGTCAACTTCTTCTTTGCAGATCAAAATTAAAGATCCGAGCGTAACTTGTTTGGGTCGGCATAAAAGTAGCCAGTTTTCGTATTTTTTGATAAGCGTTTTTGGATAGCCAAATTTTTTAAGTGTTTCGCTGAGCATAGATTATTTTGGTGGGACGCTAAGCGTCCCGATAACCACGCTTAGCGTGGTGCGCCCAGCAGGAATCCCAGCCAAAGGCTGATCACCCTTTGGGTGAGAACCCACAATAATGTAGAAAACGTTGGTGCCCCCGAGAGGAATCGAACCTCTATCTCCGGCTTAGAAGGCCTGCGTTCTATCCATTGAACTACGGAGGCGAGGCTTGGCACGTCGCTCGCGAGTGACGTGCCTTGCTAGTGCTTTGTTTTTAATGTTATCATAGTCACCAGAGGCGTCAACAAAGAGCTTATGACTCAGCAAACGGAAAAATTTATGATTATCGACGGCAATGCCTTACTGCACCGCGCTTGGCATGCTTTGCCGCAAACGATGAAGGCTCCTGACGGCCGGATTACCAACGCCGCTTATGGCTTTGCTTTGATTTTATTTAAGGCGATCAAAGACATTCATCCGGAATATCTGGCAGTTTGTTTTGACGCTAAAGGCGAGACTTTCCGCGACCAGATGTACGCGGCTTACAAGGCCGGGCGTCCGGTTAAACCACAGGAATTGTACGATCAAATTCCGATGGTTCAGAAAATTTTAACGGCTTTGAATATCAAATATTACCAAATTTCCGGAGTCGAAGCTGATGACGTGATTGGCACTTTGGCACAAGAAGCAAGAAACAAGAAACAAGAAACAAAGACTATTATAGTGACAGGTGATTTGGACACACTGCAATTGGTTGATGAGCAGACCGAAGTCTATACTTTAAAAAAAGGCGTGACCGAAATTTTGATTTATGATACTGAAGAAGTCAAAAAGCGCTATGACGGCTTAGAGCCGCATCAACTACTTGATTATAAAGCCCTGCGCGGCGATCCCTCGGACAATATCCCGGGCGCGCGCGGGATCGGCGAAAAAACAGCGATTCAACTGATAAAAAAGTTGCAAACAGTCGAAAAGATATACGCCGAGCTGGCAGAGAAGTCAATCGAACAATTGGCGAAATCATCAGGTCTGCGCGAATCGGTTTTCGAAAAATTGCTGGCGTCAAAAAAAGAGGTGGAACTCAGCAAAAAATTGTCAGCCATCAAACAAGACGTCAATATCAAATTTGATTTTAAAGAAACTCTTTTTGGTTTTTTTGATCCGACGGTAGTCGTCAAAGTTTTGCAAGGCTTGGCTTTCCGGTCGCTGGCGACAGAGGTACAACGGCTGGCCGGGGAGTACGAGGTAAAATTAAAAACTAAAAATGAAAAGCCTTCGACCCGAGCTCAGGCCGAGGGTTCAAAAATTAAGGAAGACTATTTGATAGGAGAAGATCAGATTGCGCATTTTTTGGTTGAGCTGGGTCGGCAGAAAGAATTTGCCGTTGATACCGAAACTGATTCCTTGGATACTATTTCGGCGCGATTGGTGGGTTTGAGTTTTTGCTGGGGGCAATCAGCCCATTATTTGGAATATAAAAGGCTTCAGCCGAAGGCTGATCAGCCTCTGGCTGAAAAGCCCGAATTCTTGCTTCAATTAAAAAGCATTTTGGAAAACAGGGAGATCAAAAAAATTGGCCATAATTTAAAATTTGATTGGCAAGTGCTTAAAAATGTCGACATCAATTTACAGGGGATTTATTTTGATACGATGGTGGCGGCATATCTCATCAACCCCGGCCAGCGCATTTACAGTTTGGATGCTTTGGCTTTCGCGCAATTTGGCGTTGAGATGCAAAGGATCGAGGAACTGATTGGCCCGCGAGGAAAGCAAGGCCAGCTTAATATGGGGCAAGTTGATAGCTTCAAAGTGGCCAAATACGCCGCCGAAGACGCGCTTTATACTTGGCGGTTGTATCAAAAATTCGCGCCGGAGATCAAAATCAAAAATTTGGAAAAAGTTTTTTTTGAAATCGAGATGCCGCTCATAAAAATATTGGGCGAGATGGAACGCGTTGGCATCAAACTGGACAGCGGGGTTTTAAAGCATCTGGATAAAAAAGTGAGTTTGGACATCAAAAAATTAGAAATCAAGATTCATAAATTGGCGGGCTGTGATTTTAACATCGCTTCGCCGCAACAGTTAAAAGAAATTTTGTTTGAGCGGTTGGGCTTGGGCACCAAGGGCATCAAAAAAAATAAAACCGGCATTTCCACCGCGGCACCGGAACTGGAGAAATTGCGCGAGGCTCACCCGATAGTGAAATATATTTTTGAATATCGGGAACTGGCAAAACTCAAATCAACTTATATTGATTCTTTGCCGGTGTTGGTTAATCCCAAAACCGGTCGTGTTCACACCAGTTTTAATCAAACAATTACCACCACTGGCCGGTTGTCTTCATCAACCCCCAATATGCAAAATATTCCGATTCGGACTGCCTTGGGTCGGGAGATTCGGCGGGCGTTTGTCGCGGCAGACGGCTATCAACTGCTCTCATTGGATTATTCCCAGATTGATTTGCGCATGGCCGCGCATTTGTCTGATGATGCAGAGATGATCGCAACTTTTAAAGCGGACTTTGATATTCACAGCGCGACCGCAGCCCGGCTTTTTAACGTCAAAATTGATGAGGTAACTCCGGCTCAGCGACGCAAAGCCAAGGAGGCGAATTTTGGCGTATTATATGGTTTGGGGCCGCGCGGGTTGGCCCAGCGGATGGGCGTGAGTTTTGCTGAGGCCGAAGATTTTATCGCGCGTTATCAGGCGCTGTACCCGCGGGTGTTTGCCTATTTAGACGGGGTGATTGCCGAAACTCGTGAGCGCGGTTTTGCCGAGACTTTGTTCGGCCGGCGCCGGTATTTGCCGGAGATCAATTCTGGTTCGCCGATGATGCGGGCCGCGGCTGAGCGGGCGGCGATTAATATGCCGACTCAGGGGACCGCGGCAGATGTGATTAAGATTGCGATGGTGAAGATAGATTCTGTTCGGAATGTCACCGAAATCAGGATGCTCTTGCAAGTGCATGATGAATTGGTTTTTGAAGTTAAAAAAGACAAAGTCAAATATTGGGCTCTAGTGATTAAAAACGAAATGGAATCAGCGGCCAAGTTAAAGGTGCCTTTGAAAGTCGAAGCCAAGGTTGGGGATAATTGGAAGGAGATGAAGCCTGCCTAAATTTTTTAGCAAAAAAATTTGGTGGGTAAAGGGCGGTGGGAGCTGGGTTTACCCGCCTAAGTTTTCAGCAGAAAAGTTTGGCGGGGCTTGCTTTTTTAATAAAATGTGGTAGTGTGAGAGTGCGTCGTTGTCAATTAGAGATAATAAAACAAAGGAGGTTAATTATGGCGGAGCAAGAAACGATCGAAATCCGCATTAAGTGGTTAGAGGTTGGCGAAGAGGGAATCCTAAAGCAGATTATTCAGAAGAAACTGGAGGATCTGGATTGTACAGAAATTAAACTATCTATCATGTTGAGCGGCAATGTGCATCTGACCTGTTCGAAAGATGGAAAGTTTTGTCTTTTTGAGGCAAGTGTGCCAGCCGATGTAAGGCGCTGGTTAGCCGATAGACGTAATCAATTTGCAGATTTTACTTTGCAGTTCACAGAAGTTGAGGAGGTGAAATAAGATGAATGTGACGCACGCGGATGACGTTCAGCCAATTTATATAAAAGCGACAATTTCAGTGGAGGATGTAAATAAAGCTGGAACAAAAATCGCGGCACTAGAGAGTGCTATCAAAAGTGCTTTAGCTGTTGCTGATTATTATGTAAAAAGCTTTAGATTGCCGCATATATATATCACTGACGACACATGGACGTGGTACGTTAAAGTATCGAATGATGTTCTTGCGTGGATTAAAATCAAAGATATTGTCGAGATCAATTTGAACCTTACTTTTAATGTAATTGGCGAATGAGTCAAATATAACTCACCACACGTTTCGAGCCTAGTTTTCTGTAGATCTTTGCAGAGGACTAGGCTCACTTTTTGTAATTTTCCCAAAATTAAGCTAGAGTAGATTATATGTTACAAACTTTTCGCATCACTCATCAAGACAAACGCACCCGGGGACGAACAGGGGAGTTAAAGACCGCTCACGGAACGATCCAGACCCCGGTTTTTATGCCAGTGGCAACGCAGGCGGTTTTTAAAGGTGGAGTTGATAGCGCCGATGCCCGGGCGATTAACGCCCCGATTATTTTAGCCAACACTTATCATTTATATCTGCGCGACGCGGTCGCGGTAATCAAAAAAGCCGGCGGCTTGCATAAGTTTATGAATTGGCCGAAGCCGATTTTAACCGACAGCGGCGGATTCCAGGTTTGGTCCTTGGGGCTGGGCTGGCGTGAAGGCGGTGATCAAGAATCAGCTAATCAACATAATTCCTTTGCCAAAATTGATGACGAAGGCGTTACTTTTAAATCGCATTTTGATGGCCAAGTGCATCGCTTAACGCCGGAGAAGGCAATCGAAATCCAGCAAGATCTCGGTGCTGATATCATCATGGCTTTTGATGAGGCAACGCCTGACGACGCGTCGTACGCGTACACGAAAGCGGCGATGGAACGGACGCATAATTGGGCGAAACGTTGCCTTGAAAAAAATCCGAAATCCGACCTGCCCACCGAAGCCTCGGCGCAGGCGGGAATCAGAAATCCGAAAAAAACCCAAAATCCTAAATCTAAATTTCAAAAAGAAGAAAAGGGAATTTCGAATTTCGATATTCGTGCTTCGGATTTTCAATTACTATTCGGCATCATTCAAGGTGGAAGATTTAAGCAGTTGCGCCGGAAAAGCGCCGAGTTTATCTCAGATTTGTCTTTTGACGGCATTGCCATCGGCGGAGAATCAATCGGTTATAATATGAAGCGGACCGCCGAAATTTTGGAATATCTCTCACCGCTTTTGCCGCCGCAAAAACCGCTCTACACCATGGGTTTGGGTTTTTCGCCGACTGATTTTTTTACCGCGGTTGCCGGCGGGGCAGACATGTTTGATTGTGTTTCCCCGGCCCGGTTGGCGCGGCATGGGAATTTATACTGTCGCGCGTCCGGTCAGAAACAAAAATATCGTTTAAATATTTTGAACGCCAAATTTAAACAGGACTTTCGTCCTGTGTGCGACTGGTGCGATTGCTCAACCTGCCAGAATTATACGCGCGCTTATCTGCGCCACTTGTTCAAAACTCAGGAACAAACTGCCCTGCGGCTCTCGACCATCCACAATTTGCGTTTTATGTTGAAGGTGATGGAGGAGATAAGGGAGGGGATCAAGGCAAATAAATTTACTTTGTTGAGGAGTAAATGGTGTCATTAAGTTGTACTGTAATGTCAAATTCCTAATATCTAATATCAAATCAATGACAAATGCTTAAATTTTAAATGTTTTAATATTTTTGGAATTTTGAACTTAGGTCATTTTAATTTTTTTCGGATTTCGGATTTTAATATTCGGATTTATTTTTTGTATTCTTCCCGATATTTTTTGCGCAAGGTTGGAAGATGCAGAAGCCCGTTCTGGGCGCCGATTTTTTGGATGCAGGCCGTGGAATCAAGAATTCCCCAGCGCAGGCAGTCAATCAATTTTTTCCCGCGCACATAAGCCGCCAAAAAACCGCTGGCAAAGGCGTCGCCGGCGCCGGTAACTTCTTGCGCCTCAACTTTTAACGCTGGCGCGAAAAACGTTTCGTCGCAAATGCGGCTTTTGGAGTAAGCGCCGTGAATCCCGCAGGTAATCACCACTACTTCGGCCCCTAGTTTTAGCAAATTTTTGAACAAGAAATTGTAGCGGCTGATAACGGCATGCCCGTTAAAATCCGCCAAATCAACATTGGCAAGTTTAGCGGCTTCGCTTTGATTTAGAATCAGCACTTGCGTCCTTTTTAATACGGGCAATAAAAATTGCGTTCCTTGTCCGATTTCCCAACCGCCTGGATTGATGGCGATTTTTATCCCATCTGGTAGTTGTTTAGTTACCGTTTGGTAGTGCTCACCGAGCGCCGTTAAATAAATCCAATCAGTTTTTGGCCATTTGAGCTTGGTAAAATCTTTTGGCCGGTGATGAGACAAAATCACCCGGTCATTTTTATTTTTCTGCCAGTCTAAAATATAGGCCAGATTGATGGCGCCCTTATCATTGATTTTACTAAATTGCGTAGCCACGCCTTCCTTGGCGAGATGGGCGACTAGGTGCTGGCAGCGCAACCCGCGATCCAGTGAAGTCAAAATTGCTGTTTTGATGCCCAGCCGGGCCAGCCCGATTGCGGTATTAGTGGCGTTACCGCCGAAAAATTCCTTCAAATTCGTAATCGAAACTTTGCCGCCGACCGGAAAGCAGTAATAATTGACGTTTTTTGTGTCGTCTTTTTTATAAGTGACGTCGGCCAATTCGAGAAACGTGTCCATTGAAGCTGTGCCGACGGTGGTAATGTCATACCTCATAAATTAATTTAAAGCTGGATAATTGGGTTGGTTCTTTAGTCGGTCCATCATTTTTTGGTAATTTTCTATGTCCTGCGAAGTCCAATCTTCTATGTCTAAGTCCTGCGAAGTGCCTGGTTGTCCTTGGTATTGGCCATCTGGCGGAAATTTTAGTTGATTCATTTTGGATTGCATAAAACTCGCAAATCCGACTACTAGGATAATGAGGGCCATAGGAATCAAAACAATGCCTACGGTGGCCAGTTTATCAACATCAGACAGATTATCTTTTTGCACCCCGCGCGCCTTGAGATCACTCAAATTGGTATAAATACTAAAGAAATAGATCGCAAATAACGGCGCCATAATAAAAGGCGAAGCAAGATTAACGACCCAGCCGATGACTGGAATCATGGACACCAGTATTAGCACAAATTGTGCGACAATTAACAGTATGCCGCGCCGCAGAATACTCCAACTAAATCCTTGAACAATTTCTTTGCTCCGCGCCAAAGCTGCCCAACCGCGTTTGTCTTCCAGAAGGCAGGTGTACATACAAAAGCCGTAATAAATCGCAAAAATAATGCCCGGGACTATAAACAGCAAATAGCCGCCCATAACCACTAAACCGTAGATAAATCCGACCCAGACTAAACTGCCGAATTTCTGCCAAGTGATTTTAAAAGATGTTTTTAAGTCTTTGCCAGTTTCCAGAGTGGCGACTGTTGTCATGAGCGTAATTTGAAAAAAAATGGAAACGACTGTGACGAGCAGATAAACGACGATAAAAATTAGAATAGTGATAGTACTGCTTGAGGTGAATAGCAGGTTCATTATTTCTGCCGGATTGCCGGCAAAGTTTTTTAAATTTGGCAGGAAGACTGAGGCAAATAAAATTGCCATCATTATACCCATGGGCAGGGCAATTACGCCGAGCATCAGGAGCATTAACATAGCCAGTTTGCGCCAATGGGTTTTGTAAATTTGCCATGATGCTTTGAGGGTATCAATTGATGAAACCAGTTGTCCGGCGCGAAATGGGGCGAAGTCGTGGCCGCTAGGAGCAGGAGTGGGTTGAGCTTGATTAGTATCTAAGGGCATAGATGTAGGCAACGCTGAAATTTTTAGTTGGGGACTAAAAATAGTAGCGCCAAAAGAGTAAAAAAGATCAATTGCTTAAATTATATCAAAGCAGGGGATTTTGAGCAATTTTTTTACCTCATCTTGTCTTCTCCCTTAATCTGGGTTATATTGTCAATGTATGAAATTAGTAACAACTGCAGACCTAATAACAATTCCGGAACTTAAGGAAATGTCCGAAAAAATGTTTGGCAACATGGTTAAGGCGGTCGTTGACGTCGAAAAACAAATCATGGCTGTTGACGTGGAGCTCCATTCTGATGCCGAAGCGTTTTGTTTGGAAGATGGGTCAAAACAGCAAAATTTATGGGGTATAAATTTGTATCCGGATTTAGCCGCGGAAGATTGGATTGAATTCGAATCAATGATAAATTTGCGGCCATCGCAGGGCAATAGGAGTCGAGGCGTGGATGATGCGGCAGTAAGGGAAAAAATCAGCCAGATAGTTAATCAACTGATAAAAAGATGAGCTATCAACATCAAGAATTAGCTTTAGGCAAGTGGTTTAAAATGAGCATGGTGGAACAGTTGGCTAATGTTGGATCAGAAGTGGAAAGAGTGATTTTGTGGCGTGATAAAAAAAATGAGTATAGCCAGAAAGCTTTTGAAAGAACATTGGAACTGATGGATTTTACTTTGGGTGATCCCAAAAACAGGCACCGGCTTAGAGAACTTGCCCGAACCAGAGAAGCGTTAGTAGATTATTTTTTGGGTGATAATGATTATCGTTCAAGCGATGATTTGTGGCGCAAATATTTTTTTGCGTTTAACTGGGCAGCGAGACTGGGGAAATAGTTGAAAATTCATATTATCAAATCCGGAGAGGTGGCAGAGTGGCCGAATGCAGCACACTGCTAATGTGCTGAGCTCGAAAGGGCTCCCAGGGTTCGAATCCCTGCCTCTCCGCCAAGTTTTACATTCAGCGTTAATAATAAGGAGAAAAAATATGAGATTAAAAAAAATTACACCAAACATCATGGTTGCTGATGTAAACGCAACCGTTGGTTACTACAAAAACAATTTGGATTTTCAAATTGTAATGGGAGTAACTGAACAAAAAGAAGTGAAAATGGGAGATTCTGCCATAGAAACAAGCTTAACCTGGGCAATGATTAAAAAAGACGATGTTGAAATTATGCTACAAAGGAGAGACAGTTTAGTTGAAGAATTACCAGAATTTAAGGGACTAAAAATTGGCGGCACACTTACGCTGTATGTCAGCATGCAAGATGTAAAAAGTTTTTATGGCAAAGTAAAAGACAAAGTTGAAATCGTAAAAGATATCCACAAAACTTTTTACGGCATGGATGAGTTTGTGGTTAAAGATTTAAATGGGTATATAGTTTATTTTGCAGAAGCTCAAAATGGATAATGTTAATAAAAAACTACAAATAATTCCCGGAGTTGGTCCAAAATTGTCTAGAGAATTTTTAAACATTGGAATTAAAAACGTATCAGATCTAGAAGGTAAAGATCCGGAAAAATTGTATCTCAAAATTTGTGCTAAACAAGGTCATCAAGTTGACCGTTGCGTTCTTTATGTTTGTCGTTCATCGGTTTACTTTGCTGAAAATAAAAATCCTGATCCTGAAAAATTAAAATGGTGGAATTGGAAAGACTAAAAAAGAATTTTTCGTCCAAAAAACTCAAAAACATTCTCATCTTTTATGCCCTCAATCGAACAACTCGCCTCAGATATCGAGGAAATTAAAAAGCGCAATCAGCGCGTGGAAGCGGACAAGGCCTGGGAGATAAGCTGGAGCCGCCGATGCATCATTTTGATTTTTACTTATATTCTCATCGTTATTTTTTTCGTCTTCGCGCGATTGCCCAAGCCGTTTTTGAGCGCCATTGTGCCAGCAATTGCCTATGTTCTTTCCACACTTTCGGTCCCGCTTTTTAAAAAATGGTGGCTGGATAAAATGTACAAAAAATAAAAAGACTTTCCGCTAAATTGTGGTATATAAACCACGGCCGAAAGCCCTTTTCTAGGCTAATGATACCTTATTTATAAATGTTGTCAATAGTTAGTCTTGTACAATACAAGATGAGCCCCAAATAAAAATTGATTCTAATACAAGGTGAGCCTAAAAAACATATGTGAGTCGCCATATATCATATACTGGAAGTATATGACTATCCATATGAACGACTCACACATGGTGAGTATCTCACAATTGCGTCAATTTTTAAAGGGTTTGAGTTCGGCCGGTGGCATCTCTTTTTGTGGAAGCTTGCGTAACGAAAAATATCAGTGGATAAGCGAATTACTGTCTCGGTTCGGCTACTTCTCACTGCGTAAAAAAGATAAATCAATCGTAAAACAGTATTTAATGCGCCTGACCAGCTTCTCTGACGCTCAGATAACTCGTCTCATCACTCGTAAAAAGAAAACCGGCCGTATTGTGTCTGGATACGCCAGCTCAAAACGACATTCGTTTCAAACTATCTACATTCCCTCTGACATTGCCGCTCTCATTGAAACTGATCGACTGCATCAGCGTTTATCCGGCCCGGCAACCATCGAAATATTTCAACGTTTGTACGATATTTATGGCGATTCACGGTTTGTACGATTAAAGGATATTTCAGTTGCTCATTTGTACAACCTTAGAAATACACGCCAGTACCAATCACATAGCTCTTTTATTGATAAAACAAGGTCGACATCAGTCAATATTGGCCTTAGAATCAAGCCTGACAATCAAGGCAAACCAGGCTATTTACGGGTCGATACTGTTCATCAAGGCGATTGGATCGATGAACGGCTGACGAAAAAGGGTGTCTATTACATAAATCTGATCGATGAAGTAACTCAATGGGAAATCCTGGCGGCGGTTGAAGGCATCTCTGAACGATTTTTAGCGCCAGTCATGGAAGGCGCACTCGATCAATTTCCGTTTCAGATTATTAATTTTCATTCAGATAACGGTTCTGAATTCATTAACAAAACAATCGCTCGCCTTTTAAACAAGCTCAAGAGTCAGCAAACCAAATCTCGTCCGCGTCATTGTAACGATAATGGTCTAGCTGAAACAAAGAATGGCGCAGTTGTTAGGAAACATATGGGATATTCGTATATACCACAAAAATATGCACCTGCAATTAACAAATTCTACCACGAATATTTGAACCCATACCTGAATTTTCATCGTCCGTGTGGATTTGCAACAGACAAATTAGACAAAAAAGGCAAAATCAAAAAGGTATATGACCTATACCAGACCCCGTTTGATCGCCTTAAAACTAATCCTGACGCTTCGAAATTCTTGAAAAAAGGTGAAACCTTAGAAAATTTAGACAAAACAGCTCTGGCCATCAGTGATAATCAATCAGCAAAACAAATGCAACAGGCTAAACAATTCTTGTTCAAATCATTCAAATACTAATATTACTCCCAGTTGTGACGCCCATCATTTCGGGCTCATCTCTTGATTAGAAAAGACTTAGTTTAATTTATGCCCACTGCCCAACGCACAATTTCGCATATCAAGATCAAAGCTGACGATAATTATGAGTTTGGGTTTAAACTGGGCAAAGCGCTGGGAGCGCAAATCAAAGACCGGATCGAGAAAAACAAAGCAGTGTATCACGCTTTGGGCCGCCGGCATATGCCCGGCCTAATCAAAGATGCCCAAGGATTTTTGCCCAAAATCAAAAGAAAATTTCCGGAATTGATCGAGGAAATAAAAGGGATGAGCCAAGGCGCAGGAGTGGCTTTTGAGGAATTATTGGTTTTAAATTGCGAGGAAGAACTGCTGGATTTTTTTATTCCGCGCTGTACGAGCGTCGCGGTGCATATCGGCAACGGCGAAATTTTGCTTGGCCATAATGAGGATTGGCTCTCGACCTATCGTCAGCAGGGGATGATTTTGGTGGACGGCCAAATCAAACAGCTTAAATTTTTAGCCCTTAGTTTTATGGGGCAGTTAGTAGGTACGTCGTGTGCTTTAAATTCTTATGGCCTGACTTACACAGTCAACTCCCTTTGCAACGAGCGATTTCGTTATGGCATTCCCAGAAATTTTTTGTTACGCAATATTTTAGAGAAACGATATTTAAAAGATGCCGAACATGTCCTGCTTTCGCCGTCACGTACAATTGCGGCTAATACTTTGTGTGTTTGGAGGGCGATGGCGATGGATGATATCGAGGCTTTCTGGGGGCATCATCAATTATTTCATGGGAAAAAGTGGCTGGTGCATACTAATCATCCATTGTTGGGCAAAGATCAAAATCAAAAAAATACTGATGTCGAATCAATCCGGCGTTACCAGCGGGTGTGCGAGATTTTAACTGCGACACAGCCTAATATCGAAGAATCAACTTTAAAACGCGTGCTTAAAGATCATCGCGCTGGAATTTGCGGCCATCCAAAAAGCGCGCATTCTTATTGGGGATCAACAGTCGCCTCAGCGATCGTTAATCCCAGCGAGCGCTGGATCGAGGTTTGTTACTCAAACCCTTGCCGGCACAAATATTTTCGCTATTATTTAAAGTAACCTATTAACTATGACTACCATGATTACCACAAAAAAATCACCCCAAAATTTACTCAAAGCCATTGCCGGCGAATCGCTGGCGCGTAATAAATACACCTATTACGCCAAAGCCGCCGAAAAAGAAGGTTTAATCTGGATCGCGCATGTGTTTTTGGAGACCGCGGACAACGAACGCGCGCATGCCGAGGAGGAATATGAAAAAATCACCAAACACGTTGAGATGACCAACACTTACGACATTTTTCCTTTGGGTAACACCCTTGCGAATTTGCGTCACGCCGAAGCTGGCGAGCGCTACGAATTCGGGACGATGTATCCTAATTTCGAACGCGTCGCGCGGCAGGAAAAAGAAATCGCGATTGCCACCTTGTTCCACGAAATCAGCGAAGTTGAAGAAAAGCACGCTGAGCGCTACCAGATTTTAGGCGATCGACTGGAAAATGGCACGCTTTACAAAAGCGAAACCGAAATTGAATGGAAGTGTTTAAATTGCGGCTATATCCACAAAGGCAAATCAGCGCCTTTAAAATGTCCGCTCTGCACCAAGCCCCGAGGTTGGTATATGGCCATCGGGTTGGTGCGGTAGAGCGCGGCAATCATCATAATCACCATCATTATATGCCTAAAGAAATCACAATTTTAGACGAGTTGGATCAAAAGTCAGACAAGTCTGGCGAAGTCGCAGGGAAAGTTGTCAAATCGCCGGCGTTGCTGCCGGAACTTTTAGTTGGTCTGGACAACGAAACCGGTCGGATAAAATTGCGGGCGGCCAAAGTTTTAAAAATAATCAGCGAGAAAAATCCGGCGACGTTGTATCCTAATTGGGAATTCTTTGTTAATTTGCTGGACAGTGAAAATAATATTTTAAGATGGATCGCGATTGATGTCTTGGCTAATTTAACGGCGATTGACCATGAAAATAAATTTGAGCGGATTTTTCCAAAATTTTTTGGCTTGATGTCTTTGGGCAGCCTGATTACCGCGGCGCACGTGGTTGATAATTCAGCTTGCATCATTAAAAATAAACCGCAGTTCGAAAATCAAATTACCGACATACTGCTTCAGGTGGACAAAGTCAAATTGCCCACAGCCGAGTGCCGCAATATTTTAATCGGCAAAGCGATTGAAGCGTTTGAACAGTATTTCGATCAACTCGAACGTAAAGACGAGGCGCGTGCCTTTGTGGAAAAACAATTAAACAATTCTCGGCCAGCGACTAAAGAGAAAGCTTTGGAGTATATCAATGCTCACGGAAAAAAATAAAGCGGCCACTGAAAGTCACTTATGTCAATTCCCAGTAAACTAAAAGTTCCTAAAAATGTTTTTGTTTTGGGTCTGGTAAGTTTGTTTAATGATATTGCCTCGGAAATGATTTATCCGATCATTCCGATTTTTTTGACTGCGGTTTTGCAAGCGCCGGTGATTACGGTTGGGTTTATCGAAGGCATGGCCGAAGCGGTGTCCAGTTTTCTCAAAGTAGTTTCCGGCTGGCTTTCGGATAAGTTTAAAAAGCGCAAGCCTTTTGTCGTGGGCGGTTATTCGCTGTCAACATTATCCAAAGTTTTGATCGGTTTGGCCTATCACTGGCCGTTGGTGTTTGTCGCGCGCATTGGCGATCGTCTGGGCAAAGGGGTGCGGACTTCGGCGCGTGACGCGCTGATCGCCGACAGCACGCTTTTAGAACAGCGCGGACGGGCGTTTGGCCTGCACCGGACAATGGATACGATGGGCGCGGTGTTTGGCCCGCTTTTGGCCTTACTGTTTTTAGCACTGGTCGGCGAACCACACTTGCGGTACATTTTCTTTTTGGCGTTTATTCCGGCGTTTATTGGGGTGGTGCTGTTGGTGCTTTTTGTCAAAGATCGGCCGGTCGAAACAGTTGCCGGGCCAAAGTTGAGTTTTAAATTTTCCTCGCTCAGCCCCAAGTTTAAACTTTTTCTTTTGATTAGTTTGATTTTTTGCTTGGGCAACAGCGCCGATGCTTTTTTGATCCTGCGAGCCAAGGATTTGGGTTTTTCCACTTCGCTCGCGGTGCTGGCGTACGTTACTTTTAACATCACTTATGCTTTGTTTTCCATGCCTGCCGGAATTTTGGCCGATAAAATAGGTTTTCGCAAAGTTTTTTTGGCCGGGATGCTGATTTTTGCCGTGGTGTATTCGGGATTTGGTTTAACTCACTCTGGCGCATTATTGTGGATTTTATTTCCGATCTATGGATTTTACATGGCATTCACCGAAGGCGTCGGCAAAGCCTATATTTCCAAGCTAGTCGCCAAAGAACACGTCGCCACGGCGATGGGATTTTACCAGATGGCGACTGGTTTGTGTTTGCTGGCGGCATCACTGATTGGCGGCGCTCTTTGGACTTATATTAATCCCAGTTTGACCTTTATTTTTGGCGGGGTGATGGCCACTATCGCGGCGATTGTTTTTGTGGTTTTAGGGCATCGATTGCCGGTGCCGGTGCCAGTACCGCCGAAGATCGAATCGCAATCATAGGGGAAGTCGGCGAGAAGAAAGTAGCCAACTAGACTTTTTTCCCAGCATTTGGTAAAATCGAAGCAGTTGGCAATAGTCAACACAGGAGTTTAATATGCCGGAGGATTTTGGCAAAATTTTAGCTTCCTGGCAGGTGCCAGAGTACGATGAGCACGAACGCTCCATGTTTTGGTATATTGGTTTTGGGGCGCTGGGTTTGGGGTTGATAATTTACGCCATCGCGACCGCCAATTATCTTTTCGCGCTGATCATTGTTTTAGCGGCCGTGATTATCTATTTTCAGCATCGCGGGACTGCCACTAGAGTCGACTTTCTTGTTACCGGCAAGGGGATAAAAGTGGGGAACCGTGAATATTCGTATCGCGACTTAAAGCAGTTTTGGATTTTATATAATCCGCCGCTGGTGAAAAAGCTGTATTTTAGCTTTCAGAGCAGTTTGACTCCGCGCCTGATGATCCCGTTGCGTAATCAAAATCCTTTAAAAGTCAGAGAAATTCTGCTTAGCTTTCTTGGCGAGGATTTGGAGAAAGAAGAAGAGCCGCTGAGCGAAGTGTTTGCCAAGTGGACTAAACTTTAGTGCCTTTCTGAACCGAACGCATTGTCAGCCCTTGTAGTTCAATGGATAGAACGCGAGATTGCGGATCTCGTAGTGCAGGTTCGATTCCTGCCAAGGGCACCACGCTAAGCGTGGTTATTGGGACACTAAGCGTCCCACCAAATTCAAACCTTACAGCGAGGATTTTTTTATTTTATGGGGACTACTTTAGCGATTAACAATTTACAAGTTAAATTAAACGGTAAGATTTTGCTGACTGATGTTTCACTAGTTTTGAAGAGTCCGGAAATTTGCGTACTGATGGGTCCTAACGGCTCAGGTAAATCAACCTTGGCCAAAGTGCTGGCCGGACACCCGGATTACGCGGTAACTGGCGGTAGCATCAAATTAAACGCGCGAAATTTGTTAAAGATGTCGCCGGAAGACCGGGCGCGGGCCGGCGTTTATTTGGCGTTTCAGTCGCCGACAGAGGTTCCGGGGGTAAATGTGCTTAATTTTTTGTATCAAATTCATCAGACGAAAGAGGCGGGAATCTCGTTGATCGAATTTAGAAAATCATTATTACCGCATTTGGAATTGATTCATCTTTCTCCAAAATTTTTGGAGCGTGATTTGCATGTTGGATTTTCCGGCGGTGAGAAGAAAAAGTTGGAACTGCTTCAACTCGCGGTTCTAAAACCTAAGGTGATTATTTTAGACGAGATTGACGCCGGTTTGGATGTTGATGCTTTAAAGGTAGTAGCGCAGGGGATAATCAAATTTCGGCCGCCTGACTCGGTGGTGCTCTTGATTACTCATTATCAGCGAATTCTAAAATACATCAAACCTGATGCAGTGCAGGTGATGGTTGAGGGAAGGATTGTTAGAAGTGGGGGAGCGGGGTTGGCAGAAACTGTGGAGAGAGAAGGATATGGTGGTTTAATTAATTTTTAATTTTTATTTCTTAATTTTTATTGAATTTTTAATGAACTAATTTTTGGAATTTTATGTCTTTACCATCCCAGCAACATTGCTATGACCTTTGGGATAAATATGAGATGCCGGAAAATATTCGCGAGCACAGCCGGCAGGTAACCAAAGTCGCGGACGCGGTGGCGCGTCATCTTAAAGCGCAGGGAATACCGGTTAATTTAGAATTAGTTAATCGCGGGGCGCTTTTGCACGACATCGCGAAAATAATCGGTGTAAAAAATCCTGGCCAGCATCACCATGCTCAATTGGGGTTTGATTTATTATCAGCGCAAGGAATTGATCAAAATTTAGCTCATATTGTCGGCAATCATTTGATGGAAGTGTTTGATTGGAAGCTGGGGTTGGAGGAGCAGATCGTTAATTATGCGGATAAGCGAGTTAAACACCAGCAAATTGTGTCGCTGGGAGATCGAATCAATGATTTAAAGGAACGTTATCCAAAGTCAGTGGATTTGATTGAGGCAAAATTGCCGTATTTTATCGAATTTGAAAAAAAGTATGGGTTGGCGGAGATGCAATTCTAATTTTCAATTTACGAATTTTCAATTTTCAATCAATTTTCAATACTAAATGACTTAATTTTCAAACAGGCGAATACTCAGGAAATTATTTTTTTTCGCCTTGTATATTCAAGTATCGCGATGCTCAAATCAAAAATAACCACAACTAAATATCGCTGGGGCTTTCACGATCCAGAGCAACCATTTTTAAAGGCGCCGAAAGGGCTGAGCGCGAAAGTGATCAAATTGATTTCTACCGCTAAACAGGAGCCAAAATGGATGCTGGAGCAACGGTTAAAAAGTTTGGCACTTTATGATTTACTTCCTCTGCCGCGATTTGGGCCAGATTTGTCGAAATTGAATTTTGATGAGATTTTTTATTTTATCAAGCCGACAGCTATGGTCAAACACACTTGGCGGGAAGTGCCGGCTAGCATCAAAAAAACATTTGAAAAATTGGGGTTGCCGCAGGCTGAACGGAAATTTTTGGCTGGTGTCGGCGGGCAGTATGATTCGGAAAATGTTTATCATAAATTGCGCGAGCGCCTGGAGCGGCAGGGCGTTATTTTTTCTGATGTGGAAACTGCCCTCAAAACTCATCCAAAGTTGGTTAAAAAATATTTTGGCAGTGTTGTCGCGGCGGACGATAATAAATTCGCGGCGTTGAACGCGGCTGCCTGGTCAGGCGGATCATTTATTTATGTGCCCCCAGGTGTTAAGGTCATCGAATCTCTTCAAACTTATTTTCGCATCAACGCGAAAAGCCTCGGGCAATTTGAACGGACTTTGATTATTGCTGATGAAGGGTCGCAAGTACATTACATCGAAGGTTGTAGCGCGCCGGTATATAGTTCTTCGTCACTCCATGCCGCGGTGGTGGAAGTGATCGCCTTGCCGGGTGCTAAAATCCGTTATACCACGATTCAAAATTGGTCAAAAAATGTTTATAATTTAGTCACCAAGCGCGCGGTGGCTGAGGCTGGCGCTGAGATCGACTGGGTTGATTTTAATCTGGGTTCGCAAGCAACCATGAAGTACCCGACGGTGATATTAAAAGGCCCAGGAGCTAAAACCAATATTTTGTCGGTGGCATTTGCCGGCCGGGCGCAATATCAAGACACCGGTTCCAAGGCGATCCATCTGGCGCCGGGGACGACTTCGCACATTGTTTCCAAATCAATCTCTCAAGGCGGCGGTCGGGCCAGCTTTCGAGGCACCGTTAAAGTTGCCCGCGGAGCCAAAGGCGCTCGGTCAAAAGTCGAATGCCGCGCTTTGATGCTGGATGCGAAATCGCGCTCTGATACTTATCCGGCCTTGGAAACCGAGGAAGATGACGTGATTTTAGAGCACGAGGCCAGCGTCTCCAAAATTTCCGAGGAGCAATTATTTTATCTGCGTTCGCGCGGGCTTTCGGAAGCTGAGGCTTCGCTTTTGATTGTCAACGGTTTTATTGAGCCATTGGTCAAAGAACTGCCTTTGGAATACGCGGTGGAAATGAATCGTTTGATCGGGCTCGAAATCGAGGGAATGTAGATCCGAAAAATCAAAAAAATCGTTTTTCTGGACAAAAAAGCAACGATAATGGTAGCATTTAAATATCAACAAATGCAGTTAAAAACCATCAAAACCCAATTTCCAATTTTTAAACACCAGCCGCGCTTGGTGTATTTAGACAATGCGGCGACTTCCCAAAAGCCGGCCATGGTTATCAATCGGATCAAAGATTTTTACGAAAAAGAAAATGCCGCGGTGCATCGGGGGATTTATCCGTTATCAGAAAACGCGACTGCCGAGTTTGAGGCAGTGCGGGATAAAGTAGCGCGGTTTATCGGAGCAGAAACCTCAAAAGAGATAATTTTTACCAGCGGCACCACTGAAAGCATCAATTTAGTCGCCAGCGGCTGGGGGAGAAAAAATATTGGGCCGGAAGATGAGATTGTCGTGACCGAAATGGAACACCATGCTAATTTTGTTCCTTGGCAGGAATTAAATTCAAATTTAAAATTTATTCCAGTTGATGATAATGGTCAGTTGCAGTTGGATCAATTAGCAAAATTGCTCACCAAAAAAACCAAACTAGTCGCGTTAACCTATATTTCCAATGTTTTGGGGACGATCAATCCAGTGAGAGAAATCATCAACCAAATAAAAAGAATAAACCCAAAATGTTTGGTGTTGGTGGACGGGGCGCAGGCAGTGCCTCATTTGCCGGTGAATGTGCAGGAGTTGGGTTGCGATTTTTTGGCTTTCTCGGCTCATAAAATGCTAGGACCAACTGGCGTGGGCGTATTATGGGGTCGAGCGGAAATTTTAGAGGCTATGGAACCAGTAAAATTTGGCGGTGGGATGATTTCGCGGGTTGAGAGAGGTCGAGCCATCTGGGCGTCGGTGCCAGCTAAATTTGAGGGCGGTACGCCAAATATTGCCGGGGTGATCGGTTTGGGAGCGGCCATAGATTTTTTAAATAATGTTGGTCTGGCGAACATCTGCCAGCAGGAAGCGCAGTTGACGGCTTACGCTTTGGAGAAGTTGCAGGCGATTGATGGGATTGTTATTTATGGATCGCAGGAATTGGAGTCGTGTGGTTGCAAGTGTGGCCGTTGTCAAATTTGCAAGCTTGAATGCGGCCGGGAGTTAAAACTATGTAAAAATCGACTTGGCATAATTTCGTTTAATATTAAAGGAATTCACGCGCACGACGTGGCGCAGGTTTTGGGAGATGCCGGTATTGCCGTCCGCGCCGGACACCACTGCGCGATGCCGTTGCATCAACAATTGGGCGTACCGGCAAGTGTTAGAATGTCGATGTATTTGTATAACAGTAGGGAAGATGTTGATTTATTAGCGGAAGGAATAGGGAAAGTACAGAAAGTCCTAAAGAATAATCAATAATCCATTATGAATCTCTATCGTCAAAACATTCTTGATCATTATCATCATCCGCGAAACGCCGGTGAGCTTAAAGATGTGGACTGCAAGATAAGTTTAGATAATCCACTCTGCGGCGACCTGATTGCGGTGACGGTCAAGTTGTCAGGCGATCAAATTAAGGCGATTAAATATCAAGCAATCGGTTGCGCGGTGTCGATTGCCGCCATGTCGATGTTGTCGGAAAAAGCAAAAGATCAGTCAGTCGCTGAGGTTCAATCTTGGGGTGAAAAAGAGATTTTAGAAATGCTGGGGATTGAGGTCAGCGCGACTAGGCTAAAATGCGCAATGTTGGGACTGCGAACATTACAGAAATGTCTCAATAAATAACCATCTTGTATCTTGGTTATTATGACAAAGGTTTTTCTCTCAACTTCTCTCAAAAACCTCACCCGCATCGGCGAGGTAACAGCCGGACGATTAAAGAAATTGGGTCTAACTACGGTTGAGGATCTTCTTTTTTATTACCCGCACCGCTATTCGGATTTTACCCGGCAGATTAAAATCGGCGAAGCGGGCGCCGGCATGAGCGGAACGATTGAGGCGCAGATTCTGAGCATCAAAAATATCGTCACCCGTTACCGGCGCCAGTCAATTTGCGAGGCCACTGTTTCCGATGAGACTGGGGAATTAAAAGTTGTTTGGTTTAACCAGCCATATTTAGTTACTCAACTAAAACCCGGCGACCGGATTTTTTTAGCCGGCACGGTTGAGTTCGACGGATTTAATTTAGTAATGCGGAGCCCGGAGTGGGAACGGTTTAACCCGGCCGCGTCTATTAAAGGCGGGGTCCATACCGGCCGTTTAGTACCGGTTTATCCGCTGACCGCCGGTTTAACCGAGAAACAATTGAGGTTTTTAATGAGTCAGGCGATCGTGGTAATACCGGAGATAGGGGAATGGCTAACTGATAATTTTAAATTTCAAATTTCAAATTTTAAATTTAAGGAATTTAAATTATTAAATTTACAAACGGCCATTAGGAATATCCACTTTCCGGAAAATCAAGAGTTGTTGGCTCAGGCGCAATTGCGGCTAAAATTTGAAGAGTTGTTTTGGCTTCAGCTTAAAAAAGCCTTAACGCGGCACCAAATCAAAACCGCCAAAGCGCCGGCCATTGAGTTTAAAGAAGTAGAGATCAAAAAATTTGTTCAATCATTGCCCTTCAAATTGACTAATGCCCAACGTAAAGTTGCCTGGCAAATTTTGCTTGATTTAAAGAAAGATACGCCAATGAATCGTTTGCTTCAAGGTGATGTCGGATCCGGCAAAACGATTGTTGCCTTGATGGCGATGCTAAACGTGGCTCTCAACGGTCATCAATCAGTTTTGATGGCGCCGACGGAAATTTTAGCTAAACAACATTTTGCTACGATATCAAAGTTACTTCGTGAGTGGGATGTGTCTGTCGGGCTAGTTACGCGGAGCAGTAAAGAGCGATGTATCAAGAATAAAGTATCCCACCTACGTCCGCCTCGGGCGGACTTCGGCGGGCAGGCAAGTATTAAGATTACTGATAGTAATATCATTATCGGCACGCACGCCTTGATTCAAGAAAACATCAAATTTAAAAAATTAGGGCTGGTGGTTGTTGACGAGCAACACCGGTTCGGAGTAGAACAGCGCAAAGCTTTGCGGGAAAAAAGCGAAAAAGGGATTTCGCCGCACTTTCTTTCGATGACGGCGACCCCGATTCCGCGCTCACTCGCCTTAACAATGTACAGTGATCTGGATTTATCAATCCTTGACGAGCTGCCAGCCGGTCGCAAAAGCATTATCACCAAAGTCGTGGCCCCGGATGATCGGCCGAAGGCTTATGATTTTATTAATGAGCAGATCAAGTTTGGCCGGCAGGTGTTTGTGATTTGTCCGTTAATTGATGAGTCAGATAAATTAGGAGTGAAGGCGGTTACCACCGAGTTTGCCAAACTGGATAAAGAAGTTTTTCCGGATTTAAAAATCGGTTTATTGCATGGTAAATTAAAAGACGCGGAGAAAGATGATGTCCAACAGCAATTTCGCGATAAAAAATTTGATATTTTAGTCGCCACTTCGGTCGTGGAAGTCGGGGTGGATATCCCGAACGCCAGCGTGATGATGATTGAGGGCGCCGAGCGTTTTGGCCTGGCCCAGTTGCATCAGTTCCGCGGCCGGGTCGGCCGAGCTGAACATCAGTCTTACTGTTTTTTGTTTACTGATTCGCCGAACCAAAATGTTTTCGAACGCTTGGATTTTTTAAGCCAAAATACTGATGGTTTTAAAATCGCGGAATATGATTTAAAGATTCGCGGGATCGGCGATTTGTACGGCCGACAGCAACACGGGGTGCCGGAATTTAAAATTGCCGGGCTTGGTGATTACAAACTGATGGAATTAACGCAAAATATGGCGCGCGCCTTGGTGGAGGAGGATCCGTCTTTGGCTGCCTGGCCGGGCGTAAAAAAGCGTTTGGCTGAGCTCGGGGGAGCGGTGCATTTGGAGTAGACTAGACTAGAACCAGGTTAGATTTACCCGCCGTTTGGCGGGCAAACTAACCTGGTTCGTAAATTTGTTATGCCTTACCGTAGGATCAATTTCTATCAGAACGGATATTATCATGTTTATAACCGCGGAAACCGCAAATCAAATATTTTTAGGGACAAGGGCGATTATATTTTCTTTTTAAAGAAAGTTAAGGAGTTTCGAGATAAATATCAAATCAAGATTATTGCGTACTGTTTAATGCCGAATCATTTTCATTTGTTAGTAGAGCAACTTGGCGAAAATGCGGTCTCTGTTTTTATGCGTGATTTATTGCATGATTACGCCGTGTTTTTTAATTATAAATATCAAGTAGTCGGGCGTTTGTTTCAAGGTCCATTTAAAGCAAAAGAGATTAAATCAGCAGGTTATTTGCTTCACTTAACGCGTTATATACATTTAAATCCGCTGGATATCGGTGTCGCGGCGTGCGATTTAGAAAATTATCAGTGGTCATCTTGTCCGGAATATATTGGAACGCGCCTTGGTACGATTCCAGATTATCAAGACGTCATAAGTGGTATCGCTGATTATCGCGAATACCTTTTAGAAGCGGTTGAGTTTAGGATTAAAGATCAATTGAAAATGTTGGCGATTGATTAAATAGCTGGCAAAGTTTAAAACTGTTTGAAAACCTGGTTACTATCCTGTAACCAGGTTTTAGTCTAGCTGACTGAGCACGGAAATCAACTCAACAACTTACTAATCTCATTAATATTGCTGATCCCCAAAATTTTCAGTTTACTCTTAACCGGTTCTTTGGTTTTTGGGCAAATTACATTCAAAAATCCTAAATTCTCGGCCTCGCGCAAGCGTTTCTCGGCAAAAGCCACTGGCCGGACTTCGCCGCCCAGTCCAACTTCGCCAAAGACGCAGGTTTTAGGAGGCAGGGGAGTATCACGAAAAGAAGAAATAATTGCGACGGCTGCTGCCAGATCGGCCGCTGGCTCAGAAATTTTTAATCCGCCAGCCACGTTTAAATAAACATCAAATTGGCCGAGCGGCAGTTTGATCAACTTCGATAAAATCGCGATCAAAAGTTCTAAGCGCGATTTTTTAAAACCAGAAGTAGTGCGTTTGGGGTAGCCGAAATAACTTTTATTGGTCAGCGCTTGAATCTCAACGAGAAGCGGACGGGAGCCTTCCATTATTACCGTCGTCACCGTGCCAGCGGCAGACGAGTTAGCCTCGCTCAAAAAAGCCAGCGATGGATTGCTAACCTCTTTTAACCCCAAGTCAGTCATCTCGAAAATTCCTACCTCGTCCACCGAGCCAAAACGGTTTTTGACACTGCGCAATAAGCGGTAAAAGTGATGGCGGTCGCCTTCCAAATAAAGCACCGTATCAACCAAATGTTCCAATGTTTTTGGCCCGGCCACTAGCCCTTGCTTGGTGATATGGCCAATAATGATGATGGCAACATTCAAAGTTTTTGCTACCTCCATCAGCTTAGTCGTCGAAACAGTCACCTGGTTTTGGCTGCCAGCTGACGACGCTACCTCCAAAGAGCGGACGGTTTGGATGGAATCAATTATCGACAATTTTGGTTTAAGTTCGCGAATAGTGGCGCAGATTTTTTCGGTCACCGTTTCGCTGGTAAATTTAATGTCAGCGGTGCCTAAATTTAAGCGGTCAAATCTTGATTTTACCTGGGTGGCTGATTCTTCGCCGGAGACGTAAAGCAGTTGGTCGCCTTCGATATCATTTTTGGCAATCGCGGAGATAACTTGCAAAAGCAGGGTTGATTTGCCGATGCCTGGTTCGCCGCCGATCAAAACCAAAGAGCCGGGTATTATCCCGCCTCCTAAGACTCGATCAAATTCTTTAATTTTGGTTTGCAGGCGCGGCAGTTCGTTGGCGCGAACATCCTTAAAATCAAGTGTGCTTGCTGGCTCAATTTTTTCTGAGACAGTGAGCGATTCGGCCTGGTTACCCGGGACAGTCGTCTCCAACGTACCCCACTTTCCGCAACCGCGGCACTTGCCCTCCCATTTCGGATATTGACTGCCGCACTCTCGACACTCATAGACAGTCGCCAGTTTGGTCATAAATTAAATCAATAAACTCACTTGCTCAACTGCATTTTATAGATGCCGCCGTTTTTATCCATCATATAAAGCGTTTTACCGCCGGGGGCAAGCATCAATTTGTCGGCAGTGTAAAGACCGATCCCCAGAGCGTTGGTCGGAATAGCGACGCGCTGTTTAAAGCCGGTCTGAATGTTAATTTTGTAAATCACGTCAGCGGTATTGGCGGCCAGCCCAGGGTAGATGCCGGAACCTTGCTGTAAATATAATGGTACGGCGCAATAGGCAGTCGTGTTATCTTCGGCAAAAGTGCATTTATCAGCCCATGTGCGTAGCCCCAAACTTTTATTGTGTACGCCCATGTCGTCATCAGTCGAATTGGTGATGTAAAGTTCCGGCCGATAACCGGAAGCTTCGTTATAAACATTATAAAGGAGGCTTGATCCTTTGGGCGCCCACAACGCTTCGAATCCGCGGCCAGCCACCGAGAGTGATTTGTAGTTTTCTCCGTTTTGGCCGATAAAGACAATTTCTTCCTGATCAAGTGAGGAGCTTTTCCGAAACATCGCCACCTTACTGCTGTCCGGTGACCAATTAATCAAAACATCGGCCGGGTTGGCGCTACCGATATGTTCCACGGCCTTGGCTTCTTCGCCGGTCGGGTTAGATACGACCAGCCAGTTTTCCTCAGGGTTGTTGGTGATAAATTTATAGCCGATTTGGTCGCCGGTCGGAGAGAAGGTGTAGTCCTGGCCTTCTTTGGGCAGGGTCGACTGTTTTTGTTCTTTAAAATCGTACAGAATTTTATTGCCGTCCGGAAATTCGATAATCGCTTGGGT